>Ga0070741_10003366_pt1 | contig 39915 bp, 39 predicted proteins | sample Coa_R1_4_FD_66440 | JGI IMG/M metagenome (GOLD analysis project Ga0070741, IMG submission 66440) | Surface soil microbial communities from Centralia Pennsylvania, which are recovering from an underground coalmine fire - Coalmine... | ecosystem: Environmental > Terrestrial > Soil > Unclassified ...
GACGTGTCTAGTAACCCTTCGGGAAAGCTGCCTGAAAGGCAGCTGCAAGAAAAGGATGGGATCGCCCAAAGACTTGAAACACACCCAATAAAAAGCTTTGTATTGTCTCATCCATCGGGCGTATTATAGCTTCCGCAAAGTTAGTCATCGAACTTAATCTCCCCTCAGCATCCCGAAAGCGCTCGACATTCAAGGCTCAAAGAGACGAGCGGTAATTCACAATCGCGAGGACCCGAACTATGGAAAAGAAAACCACAGCTATTTCCTGATCCTGGGGGGCAACTATCGGATACTTCGTAGGAGCGATTGTTGCGCTGGGGATTTCGGTACTGCTGTTTATGACTATTGTTGAAGGCCCGTTCACGATCGGAATCGCATTGATTCCGGCCATTGTCGGAGTGATTCTGGTTTTTATGGCATTTGGCGGATCGGGAATTGAAACTTGTCCGACGTGCAATGCCGCTCTCAGCGGTCTTTCAACAAAATCAAACGAAGGCGTTCTATGCAACGGTTGTCGCAGATATATGGAAGGAACCGGAGGCCAGCTATGGCAAACAGACGACAACCGAATTGCTGACAATGCAATTTTCGCTTCGCCTTTGCCGCAGCGATTCAACTTTCCTGGCGGCTGTTGCGTCTGCGGTCAACCGGAAGCTGGCCGCGAGAAGATCAGCCTGCGCACCCAGAACGCTTCGAGCGTGGTTACGGCGTCGACTGTTGGAGTTACGACCAGCACGGAAGTCTCTGTCGAGGTGCCTCATTGCGCCCAGCATAAGGGCGGAGCTATGTTAACCGGCACTCCACAGAATCCGCACATCAAGTTTCGATCCTATCCATATCTGAGAGCATTTTGCCAGGCCAACGACACGAATCCCGGATAAAAAAGACGCAAGCACGATCGCGTTCATTGGATTTAAAAAGAAGGCAGATATGAGTAAAGCAGCAGTAGTGGCGGACCTGCCCGGGCGCTGAAACCTGTACAGGCTGCCCTTGCACTACAGGTACTTCCTGTACGACAGCTCTCCATCAACTATTCTCGCGGCTGACGTATAAGGATGAAGCTGGGTCTTCGATTGGCCAAGGATGTGTATGACTTCAACGCCGCCAGCTTTCAGGTAGTCCGAAATCATCGAGCGGTGACATCGCCACCATACAGCTTCTGAGCACATAAAAGCCGTTGGGTTTGCAGTCGCCGTTTCCAATAATCGTTTAATACCCGCGAGAAACTCATCGGTTTCCATATAGTCGGCGTAACCTCGAAATGATTCATTACGCCAAAGAGTGTTCTGCGAGTCCGGGTTGACCTTTCGTCTTCCGCCAAGTTCCGGCAAATGCAGATACCCTATCTGGGCCTTTGCCAGAGAAGCGGAGAGCATTGGCTGGTTGAAATGCGGATACTTGCGCGAGCCCGGAAATCGGCGGACATCAACGAGATGTTTAATGCCGTTCTGCTTCAGCAGCTCAATGAACTCGTCGATTGGCCTGGTTGAATGGCCAATGGTCCAGATCTTTAACCCTTCAGGCACGATCTTTGGTTTTTCACTGCTCAATTTTAAATCCTTATCGAAATGCTGAACAAAATGTAAATTGAGGAATGGCTTTAGACAAGCTCTTTGGAAAAAACGAAATTCGACTGCGCAGTTCGTGCTCAGATTTTCTCGTACGAGCGCTGGCGTTTTCTTTGTTTGTATGGAATCCTTTTAGCAATAAATTGAAGGGAGATTACATGGCAGCAGCTAAGGGTGACACAGTTAAGATTCATTATACAGGTCGTTTAACTGATGGGACTATCTTCGACACATCCAGTGATGGAAGCCCACTGGAATTCACGCTCGGATCGGGAATGGTTATCAGTGGTTTTGACGAGGGGGTGATGGGTATGGAGGTTGGCGACAACAAAACCATCGAGATCGCCCCTGAGAATGCCTACGGTGAATACAACGAAGACTACGTGCGCGATATTCCACGCGGTGAAATCAATATTGGCGCCGAACCACAGGTTGGCATGGAACTGGAACTGCGCGGTCCCGACGGAGAATCGATGGTAATCCTGATCAAGGAAGTCAGCGAGACTTCGATCACCCTGGACGCAAACCATCCTCTCGCAGGTGAAACCTTGATTTTCGACCTTGAAAGAGTTGCGTAGGTTAGATTCAACTTGCGGCAGCGGCCAGATGTTGCTCGCGGAGCTTGAATTTCTGAACCTTGCCGGATGCGGTCATTGGGAACTCGTTCACAAACCTTACTTGATTTGGGATTTTGAATTTAGCGATCTTGCCACGGCAGAATTCGCGAATCTGTTCAGGAGTACAAGTACAATCGTTCTTCAGTTTGATGGCGGCTGCAACCTCTTCGCCCCATTTTTCACTTGGAACGCTGTAGACATAAACGTCAAACACGTCGGGATGAGTGCGAATTAGATCCTCGACCTCTTTGGGCGAGATATTTTCGCCTCCGCGGATAATGATGTCTTTGATCCGTCCGGTAATGCGAACGTAGCCGGTATGGTCGATTGTGGCCTGATCGCCGCTTCGCAACCATCCTGATTTTCCGTCTAAGGTAATCAATGCGGCGGCGGTAGCAGTCGGATTGTTGTAATAGCCTTTCATCACATTGTAGCCGCGCACGACTAATTCGCCGGGCGTGCCAATCGGCAAATCCGCCAGGGTTATCGGATCAATTATTTTGACTTCTAACTCGGGCATCACTTTACCGACTGTTTGCGTTCGATTCTGAATTGTATCGTCGCGGAGCGTTTGAGTAATTCCGGGTGAGGACTCAGTCAGACCGTACGCAATGGTTATCTCCTGGCAATGCATTTCAGAGATAACTCGTCGCATCAACGGCTCAGGGCAAAGCGCTCCGGCCATTACGCCTGTTCGAAGCGTGGACAGATCGAACTTGTCGAAGTCCGGATCTTCCAATTCAGCCAGAAACATCGTGGGCACGCCGTAAAGAGCCGTGCATTGCTCGTTCTGAACCAACTCCAGCACCTTGTGTGGGTCAAAACATTCCAGAGGAACCAGGCAGGCCGCATGCGTGTGTGCGCCTAGCACTGCTATGACACAACCAAAACAATGAAAGAAGGGAACAGGCGAACAGAGCCGGTCATCAGGCGTATAGCCGAGACCTTCAGCCAGCCAGTAGCCGTTGTTAACAATGTTTCGGTGCGACAGCATTACACCTTTCGGAAAGCCCGTTGTTCCGCTGGTGTACTGCATATTGATGACTTCGTCTAAATCCAGGAGAGCTTCGCGCTCAATTAATTCTTTGTCATCAACCTCATCAGCCATCGCAGTCAAACGGTCAAAATGAATCATTCCCTTTGGCTGGCGCGGATCGACATCATTTAAATAGATTACAGATCTCAGGTTTGGTAATTGGCCTGAGCGAAAACCTGTTTCGTCGCTTTCTTTCAATTCGGGAACAATGTTGTAAATGGTTTCGACGTAGCTAATCCCTCGGAAGTCGTCAATTGTGATCAGGACGCTTGCCTCAGACTGGCGCAGGAGGTATTCAAGCTCCGACTCGCGCAGGCTGGTATTGACCGTTACAAGGATCGCACCTATTTTCGCCAGCGCGTATTGAAGGATTACCCATTCCGGAACGTTCGTAGCCCAGAGCCCTACCCGGTCACCTTTTTGAACACCAAGTTTGATAAGTCCCTTTGCAACCTGTCGAACCCGATCTTCCAATTGTGAAAACGTCAGCCTCAGATTCCTGTCAGGGTAGACAAGCGCCTCGTTGTCTGGATAATCGCGCGCAAGCAAGGTCAGCAATTCTCCGACTTTTACGTCTTTATATGCTTTTGGACGTTCAGTAGTCATCCGGTCATCTACTCTTCATCTAATTCGTCATCTTCGGGGGCAACACCAAAATATCGCATCCAGCCGCTGAGATCGCTCGCGTCAGGTTCTGCAACATCCTCCGTGGAAGGAGAGCTGGCAATCGCAGCTTCCATTGCTTTTCGAAATTCGCCCGACCGCTCGACCGCCGCCGAACAGGACCGAACATATCCTATCAACCGATTGTCTGATGTTACCACAGTCAAGCTCTTTGGATTGCGGTGCGATTCGACTATCTTCTTAATTCTGGTATCAGCGTCCGAGCCGCGTTCGGAATAGTATATTCGCACTCCCTTATAACTTGATCCGTCCGGAAAATTGGTTTCGGGCGCTCCGTCGAAAACTACCGTGATTGCGGCGCGTTTGATCCGCTGAAATTGTGCGAGTTGTTCCAGCAGCCGAAACCTGGCGGCGCGTTTGTCGCGATGCCATCCAGGAATCTGACCCATCACGTTGTTGCCATCAATCAAATACGGCATTCAAAGTTCTTTCACATACTTCAGCATATCTCCGCCATAACCGAGAGATTCGTAGAGCTTTCTCGCGCGGACATTCTGGATGAAAGCGTGAAGTGAAATTAGACGGTAACCTTGGCTTCTAGCCCAATTCTCGCCCGCAATCATAAGCGCTCTTCCTACGCCCCGGCCTTCACTTTCTGCTGTGATAACAATATCAGATACGTGACCGTATTTTTCACGACTAAAATAATCCACGTCGGCCCGAAGATGTATAAAACCCAGCGGAACATCGTTTTCGTCTTCTGCAATGAAAACGACAGTTTCCGGCGGATTTATCGAAAGGACGTTGTCCAGCGTTTCAGAATCTCTGGCTGTCATTTGATCCGCGTCGCGCCACCTTGGAGGACCGAATTCCGCCAGGCGTGGAATGAGAGAAAGAACGAATGGCTTGTCGTGAATATTTGCGAGTCTGATGCGAATCCCCGCATCTTTGTTCTCTTTCATGGTTCCATCAGATACTAGCTGTTGCTAAGATTCGGCACTAATGCGATCTATTAGATTACATCCTGATACTCGCAATATTCAACCAAACAACAATCTTCACATTTAGGGTTCCTTGGTCTGCAGACTTTACGCCCGTGACGGATCAGGTTTATATGCGCAGAGTAATGTTTGCCGCGAGGGATCAGCTTTCCCATTATCTCGTGCGCTTCTTTGTCGCTGCATTTGTCAGAAATCAGATTCAATCGTCTTGCGATTCTGAAGATATGAACATCCATCGGAAAGAACGAGCGTTTGCAGGCAAACAACAGCACACAGCCGATTGTTTTTGGTCCGACGCCGCTGAACTGTGACAAGAAATCAACAGCTTCTTCAACGGGACAATCTCGCAAGAATGAGAGATCAAGATTACCGCGCTGTTCATATATCTGATTGAGAATCGCCTTGATGCGGAGCGATTTCTGACGCGCCAGACCGCCCAGTTTTATCTCACGCTCAATTGATGAAGCGCGAGCCTTACGTGCCATCTCCCAATCCGGAAAGCGTCTCTTCAGATTTGCAAACGTACGATGGCTGTTTTGATTGGTCGTCGCCTGTGAAAGGATCGTGGCTATCAGCTCGTCTAACGGATCATCGCCGCAGTCGTTTTTCGGAATACCATAAACCGCTTCCAGGTTTTGAATAGCGTAGGCGAGCTTTCTCTTTTCTTCGGACATCAACTCTATTCTAACGGAGGTTGCGCCAGAACGCGTTCATAGTATTTCTCGTACTGGGGAATGATCAGGTCTGTATGAAAATACGCGATTGCCCTCTCTCTTCCTTTTTTGCCAAAAGTCCGGCTTAAATCGTCGTCGGTGAGAAGCTGAAACACACGCTCCGCCATTGAATCGACATCGCCGACCGGGCATAAAAAACCCGTAACGCTGTCCTCGATAACTTCAGGCAGGCCTCCGACATTGCTGGCGACCACGGGCACTTCGCAGGCCATAGCTTCAAGTGCTGATAGTCCAAATGACTCTGTCTCGCTTGGTAACAACAGGACATCAGCAATTGAGAGATAATCTATGATCCTGGGCTGTTTGCCTACGAATATGACGTCATCACTGATTCCATAGCGACGCGCAAGCCAGTCCGCAAGCGATCGGTCCGGGCCGTCGCCAACCATCACCAGGCGTGCCTTAACGCGTCCCTTCAAGTGCTGCAGTATGTCTACGCAATCCGCAATTCTCTTTACCGGACGAAAGTTCGAAACGTGAACCAGCAGCTTCTCTCCATTCGGGGCAAGCTGGCGGCGAAGACGATCATTAGGTTTGGCTTTATATTCCGTCGGACAGATGAAGTTGTAAATTACCTCGATGTTGCAGACATCGAATGTCTCGCAGGTGATTCGCCTCAGATATTCAGAGATTGCCGTCACGCCATCGCTTCGCTCGATTCCGAATTTTGTGATGGGTAAATAAGAACGGTCGGCGCCCACCAAGGTAATATCAGTACCGTGGAGAGTCGTAACCACCGGCAGGTAACGCTTGTGTTTCAGCATTTCGCGTGCGAGGAACGCACTGATCGAATGTGGAATTGCGTAATGAACGTGAAGCAGGTCCAGTTTCTCGCGCTCTGCCACATGAACCATCTTTGTTGTCAGGGCCAGCGAATATGGTTGGTGCTCGAACAATGGATATGCGAGCATTTCCACCTCGTGAAACTGAATGTTTTCGTTCAGCTCTGTAATTCGTGTTGGTAACGCGTAGCTGATGAAATGGACCTTGTGTCCTCGCGCGGCGAGTTCTTTCCCAAGCTCAGAACCTACGATGCCGCTGCCGCCGTAGGTGGGATAACACGTAATTCCGATGTTCAAAGCGACCTAGCTTCCCGTCGGCCGCCATGCTCATTTTGCGACCGTCTTGCGAATTGATTCTGTGGGTTTTGATTCAGCCAGGCCTTGCTGGATCAGTCCCCATAAAAGTAGACTCAATCCGACAATGCCTGTCAAGACAACAGAATATAACGCGACGGCAATTGTATTGTTTTTCCAGCCCAGCGACGGCGCCAAATCCAGCCCATTAACATGCCAGAAGGCGGAAATGCCGGTAGCGAACCAGTTCATATAGCCTTCATAGATTAAGAGCCAGACAACCAGATTTTTTCTGGAATCGTTTAGCCTGGCACTATCCAGCGCAACAGCCAGCAGGATTAGCATCATGCCGTTCAGCAACGCTTCAAGATGCGTCGCCAGCGATTGGTGCGCATCTGGTCCCGGCAATTTGCCGGTAATGACGAGACCTGTCCATATACCGGTGAGCAGCGCCAGCAGGATCAACCCGACGCCATAGCAAAGCAAGCGTTGTTTTGGGGACATCGCGAATCTCCAATCCCGAGATAGAGCAAACCATCTTGATATACGGGATTAACGAGCTGGTCGGATTACTTCAGGAATACAAATTCATCGGTCTAGTCAGCAATGCAACCGGATCGTTTACGTTCAGAGCTTCTCTGACAACGAACGCCTCGCCGTGCTCCGAGCCGATCAAGGCTCCCCAGAATCGTTGCCGAGATTCGACATCACGCAAAAAGGTCTCAGCCGAAACCCGCGAGCTCGGCTCTTTACTGTCGGGGTTAAAAAATTGCGACTTATGGCATTTGATCGCGCGCACTTTTTCTGCGGCAAACTCACTGATATCGACAATGAAACTGGGTGGAGATCGCCTGGTTATTACAAAATAAGCTACTGCTGAAGGACGGTACCTGGGCAGCACGGCGTCCTGATCATATTTGTATAGTCCTGAAAGGAAAGAAGCTTCCTGCACGATTCTCGCTGTCGCGACGTGATCCGGATGAGGCTCATCCCAATGATGCGTCAGTATAACCCTTGGTCTGTATTTCCTGATAAATCTGATCATTGCCACGCGCGAGTTTTCATCGCACGTTATATGCGCATCCGGCAGACCGAGCGATTCTCGAACACTTAATCCAAGAACTTTTGCAGCGTCCTGCGCTTCCTGATCGCGAATTTCTGGTGTACCTCGCGTTCCCATTTCGCCACGAGACATATCTAAAATTCCGGTCTTATAGCCAAGCGAAGCCATCTTCAGCAACGTTCCGCTGCAACCCAGGTCGGCATCGTCAGGATGCGCGCCGACCGCCAGAACGTCTATTGAGATATTGGGTGAGATATCGGGATTTTCGCTGCTCATATCAATTTCTATATCATAATAATGATGCCAAGCCGAAGAGGCATTTATAAGAGTTGGCAGCGCAGCATCAGCAAAATGAAATCGTCTTGAAGCATTTATGATTAAGATGCTATAGTGACGGCTCGAACCTTATGACCTTGCCGAAGGATTCGGCCGGGCCAATTATATTGGAGGTTACCATGGGTAATGATAATGATGGCGGAGCTTCAAAACTCGCATATTTGCTGATCGGCGGCGGAATAGGAGCTATTTTGGCGCTTCTGTTCGCTCCGAAATCAGGCAGGGAACTTCGAGGGGACATCGCGGACGCTACTCGCAAGGGCATAGACTACACGAAAGAACAGGGAAGATTGGTGGGTGATATGGCCAGCGATTATTACGAAAAAGGTCGGGGTCGCGCAAACGAACTGGTTGACGCCGGCCGCGAACGCGTTTCTAATATAGTCGAACATGGCCGCGATGCAGTGACGTCAAAGCGCGACGCCGTCACAGCAGCCATTGAGGCCGGAAAGCAGGCATACAACGAAACCAAGCGCAAAGGCCGCGCAGGGGAAGATCCGACAGAAAGTGAAGGCTAAGGTTTTCAAGGCGGGTTGTTAATCAACCCGCTAAACCCAAACAAACATGACTCCGTTCGAGTATCTATTATCAGCAGTGATCATCATCACGATGTTTGGGCAGGTGATCGCTCTCTATCTTATTTATGGCATGATCAAACGCCTTGATGCCAAGGCTGCCGATATGCAGGCTCGTCTAAACCCTATTCTGGCGCAATCGACAGAGACGCTGGCGAAAACGAATCGAGTAATCGATGAAGTCTCGATTGAAGTTCGGGCCTGTGTTGCCGCGGTTAGCGCGACAACGGTCGAACTGAGCCGCCTGACGCTGGAACAGGCTAACGAGTTGAGCGGATTTATGGATGATGCTACTGCGTCTGCTCGCTATCAGATTGGGCGACTCGAACGAGCCGTTTCGGTAACCACGGATCGAATCGAAGAAACGACACTCGCCGTCCAAGGCGGAATCATACGTCCCGTCAAAGAAGTTTCAGCAATTATTATTGCTGTGAAACGCGCCCTTGAAGTCCTCTTTAATCACGACCGTAAACAGATCGATAAGGCTTACTCAGATGAAGAGATGTTCATCTGAACAGCAACTTTCGATTTCCATTCACTCTTAACTGCAAAAAGTTCTAATTGCTGCTGATATCCCACACTACCGTGATACGCTCTTCCGCTATTGCCAATTTTGCGCCCAACAGTAAACTTATAAGTTTAAATGTCGTTCGAAAGTCGAAAAAACAGAGATAAATAATGTCAACCGAAACTTCATTGGATCTGAAAAAGACAATCAATTTGCCGAAGACTGATTTCCCTCAGAAAGGCAATCTCGGACAGGCAGAACCGGCCAGACTTAAAGAATGGTCTGATATGGGTTTGTACAACCTGATCCGCGAATCGCGCAAAGGTCGAGAAACCTTCATCCTTCACGATGGTCCGCCATACGCCAATGGCGACATCCATATCGGTCATGCGCTGAACAAGATTTTAAAGGATTTTATCGTCAAATCCCGCACGATGATGGGATATGACTCTCCCTATGTGCCGGGTTGGGATTGTCACGGACTGCCAATTGAAATTCAGGTCGACAAGAAATTCCGCGACAAAGGCGTCGATCCGCGAAAGCTATCGCCAGTCGAAATCCGAACCGCTGCGCGAGAACACGCTGACAAATACGTTAAGAGCCAGGCCGAGGACTTTCAGCGTCTTGGCGTATTCGGAGATTTCGATAACCCATATATGACGATGTCTCCTCATTATGAGGCGACGATTGTCCGCGTCCTGGGCAAGTTCATGGAGAAAGGCTCGGTTTACAAAGGGCTGCGCTCCGTCCATTGGTGCATCTATGACCGAACTGCGCTTGCCGAAGCCGAAATCGAATATGACGAGAACCACGAGAGCCCTTCGGTTTATGTCAAATTCCCGTTGAAGACCAATCCGGCGAAGATCGACCCATCTCTTGAAGGCAAAAAGGTCAGCGTCGTGATCTGGACGACAACGCCGTGGACGCTGCCAGCCAATATGGGCATCACGTTCAATGCCAATTTCGATTACAGCGCGATCGAGGTCGGTGACGAAGTCTATATCGTCGCGACCGAATTGCTGCCGCAGGTTTCGGAAAAGCTTGGCTGGACTGAGAAAAAAGAACTGGCTCGCTTCAAAGGTCGCCGGTTGGACAAAATGGTTGCAATGCATCCGTGGGTTGATCGCGAAAGCCTGTTTATGCTCGGCGATCACGTGACGCTCGATACGGGTACAGGTGCGGTTCACACTGCTCCTGGGCACGGGTATGACGACTTTGTTGTCAGCACCAAGTATGGACTGGACGTTTATTGTCCGGTTGATGCCGGTGGTCGGTTTACAGAAGATGTGCCGTATTTTGCTGGACAGCAGGTATTTGCGGCTAATCCGAATATCGTCGAGTTCATGAAAGAGCGCGGCGTTTTGCTGCATGCCGAAAAATACAAGCATAGCTATCCGAACTGCTGGCGTTGTCACAACCCAATCATCTTTCGAGCTACGCCACAATGGTTCATCTCGATGGATGGGACAGGTCTTCGGGAGAAGGCCCTGGAAGAGATCAACCGCGTCGAATGGATTCCGGAATGGGGCAACGAGCGAATGTCCAATATGTTCGCCAATCGCCCGGACTGGTGCATTTCCCGCCAGCGTGTCTGGGGTGTGCCGATAACAGTTTTTTATTGCGACAAATGCGAAGAGGTATTGTCATCGCCCGAGGTAATCGAAAACGTCGCAAAAATATTCGAGAAAGAGACCTCTGACGCGTGGTTTACGCGCGAGCCTGAATATTTACTTCCCGACGGAGCAAAATGCGAAAAATGCGGCCACACCGAATTCAGAAAGGAATTTGACATTGTCGACGTCTGGTTCGAATCAGGCACAAGCTCTGTAGCGGTTCTGCCAGAACGCGGCTTGCCGTGGCCGTCGGATGTATATCTTGAAGGCGGTGATCAGTTCCGTGGCTGGTTCAACTCGTCTTTAATGGTCGGCATAGAAACAAAGGGACGAGCGCCTTACAAGACAGTCATCACGTCGGGATGGACTGTGGATGGCAAGGGCGAAAAGATGTCCAAATCCCGCGGGAACACTGTCGTTCCGCAAGACATCATCAAACAGAGCGGAGCGGAAATCCTGAGATTGTGGGTAGCGTCATCTGACTACCACGAGGATGTCCGTATATCTAACGAGATCATCAAGCGTCTGGTCGATGCTTATAGAAAGATTCGCAACACGGCTCGATATGCGCTGAGCAATATATTCGATTTCGACGTAGCCAAAGATACAGTTGCGCCGGAGAAGATGCTGGAGATCGACCGCTGGGCGATCTCAAAGCTAAATGATCTGGTAAAGACTTGCATCGAAGGTTACAAGAAATACGAGTTCTTCCGTGTCTATCATGCGCTGTACAGTTTTTGCACGATTGAGCTGTCGTCGCTGTACATGGATATCCTGAAGGATCGTCTTTACACCTACGCGCCGAAGTCTGTTGGACGGCGGAGCGCTCAGACGGCTCTTTACCGCATAGCTGATACCCTTACTAGATTGATGGCGCCGATTCTTGCCTTCACCGCCGAGGAGATCTGGCAGTACATGCCAAAGGACAGGGCTGATAGAGAAGCTTCGGTCCATTTGGCTGAATTTCCTGCTTACGACGAGGCGCTGCACGACGAAGAGCTGCTTAAACGCTGGGACCGCCTGTTCAGCTTGCGCGACGAAATTAAAAAGGCCCTGGAGCGCACTGCCACGCCTGACGGTGGTAATTACGGTGGCGGGTCGTCACTCAAGGCAAAAGTTGTGTTAACCGCCAGCGGATCCGAGCTGAAGTTTCTCTGCAACTATGTAAAAGATCTTCCGTTTATCTTTATTGTCTCGCAGGTTGAGCTGGTGAAAGTTGAAACCGGCATGCTCTCGAATGATGAGATAAAGATAGAAATTCATCCTGCCGAAGGCAAAAAGTGCGAGCGGTGCTGGAATATTGCCAAGACAGTCGGCTCGAATGAAAGGTTCCCTTCTGTATGTGCGCGTTGTGCTGCTAATATTGAAGAGGGTTGGGGCGACGAACTTTGAACAAGCGCGTTCTATTTATTTCGCTATCCGTGGCCGTTCTGCTGTGCGACCAGTTGTCAAAATTCTGGGCTGCGACGCGGCTGAACGGTCCTTTCGGTCCAATGCGTGAGGTAAGAGTTCTGGGGAGCTTCCTGAGTTTTACCTATACGCAGAATAGCGGAATTGCGCTTGGCCTATTCGGTGACAGCGGCGCATCGACAAAATGGCTGCTTGTCATAGTTTCGATTGGGGCAGCAGTCTTTGTTCTGTCGTATATGATTCGAGTATCGCGAAGCGCGACGCTGTTAATGACGGCGCTTTCTCTGCTGCTCGCAGGTATTCTTGGTAACCTGTTCGACAGGTTCGTTCACGGATACGTAATTGATTTCATATCTTTTCAATATAACGGATGGCAATTTCCTGTTTTTAATTTAGCCGATGCGGCAATCAGCGCAGGCGCGGTGCTGATGGGAATCGATCTCTTGTTCGGTTCCGGCAAGGTTACCGAATCGGAGGATCCACCGCCCGTTACGGAGCCTCGTGTGAACTTTGATGAAAACGCTTAAAGAGGGATTTCGGAGCGTTCTTTACAACCGCCTTATGGGATTTCGCAACTAAACCATTATGTTGCCAGAATTATTTCGCGTTCCTTATCTTAATTTTACGCTTGCAACTTACGGCTTGATGATGGCGATAGCCTTTATCGTAGGGCTGTATGTCACCTCCTTACAGGCGCGCAACGACGAGCGATTAAGGGCAAGAGTCTACGATCTCGGTTTATATGTTCTGATTTTTGGATTGATTGCCTCGAAAATCTTGATGGTCGTTACGGAATGGAGCGATTTCCGGGATAATCCATCGCTTCTCTGGTCACTGGATTTCTTTCGCTCTGGCGGTGTTTTTTACGGAGGTTTCCTGGGCGGATTGCTTGCCGCCATTTTCTTCATAAATCGATGGGGACTGTCCTGGTGGGGAACGATGGATGCGTTTGCTCCCGGACTTGCTATTGGTCATATGTTCGGCCGGATCGGTTGTTTTTCAGCGGGCTGTTGCTGGGGCAAACCGACTGCCAGTGCTATAGGTATGCATTTCAGCGAAAGGGGACACGACCTGACCGGCGTTCCGACAACCGTAGCTGAACTAGGCAGCGTTGCCCAAAGAACAGAGTGGGAACAGAAATTGGGCAGCATAACCGCGCCGGTACATTTGATTCCGACTCAGCTGATTGAGGCAATCTCTCTATTCGTAATTTTTATAACCCTTATCTGGATGGCGAAACGGAAGCCGTTTTCCGGCCAGATTGTGCTTTTCTACGCATTGATGTATGCGGTTGCGCGTTTCACAATAGAGTTCTGGCGCGACGATCCAAGGGGCGGAATCTGGTTTCTTTCGACTTCGCAATTTATAGCGCTGTTCGTTGCAATATTCTCGATTGCGCTATTGTTCTATAAACGCCGCCACGCAAACACTGGTGTTCCAGTCGGCAAAGCAGTGCCCGCGGCCTGACGCTACCAGCGCACGCGTCTCGCGAACTGGTGCGTTCCTAAAATGACAGATTTGAAAGCCAACGATTCCTATACGGAAGAAAGCGCGCGAGACGCGTGCGCTCCCAGGGAAGAACTGTCATTTCGGGTAAGCGATGAACAAAGTGGCACTCGTCTAGACAAGCTGCTCGCTGGGTTAATGCCCAATCAAAGCAGAACGCTGATACAGCGTTTGATCGAAAACAGCGATGTGCTGGTGAATGAGAAGCCGGTCAAGTCGAGCTACAAAGTTCGCGTGCCTGATCGGATTGATGTCGAAGTTCCTCCACCACTGCCGTTAGAGCTTAAACCCGAATCCATTCCGTTAAATATCGTCTACGAGGACGACGATCTGATCGTCGTCGACAAGCCTGCCGGTTTAATAGTGCACCCAGGGGCCGGCGTCAGCAGCGGCACTCTGGCAAACGGTCTTGTCGCTCATTTCAATCAGTTATCCGGTTCTGCCGGAGTCGCTCGACCGGGAATTGTGCACCGAATCGACAAAGACACCTCCGGCCTGCTAGTGGTCGCAAAGAACGACCATGCACATCAAGGGTTATCGGAGCAATTCAGCAGTAGAACAGTATTCAAGCGTTACGTAGCCCTTTCATTCGGCAGATTTGCCGACAACAGCGGAAAGGTCGATGCGCCAATCGGTCGCGATCCGAACCACAGGACTCGGATGGCGGTGCGTAAGAGCGGTGGTCGTCCAGCTTTGTCGCTTTACACAGTTCGAGAGCGTTTTGACGAGTTCACACTACTCGATGTCGAGATCAAGACTGGCCGAACACACCAGATTCGCGTGCACCTGACCTACATAAAACATCCTGTAGTCGGAGACAAAACATATGGAGAAGGCCGAGAGAACGCGATCAAAGATGTTGCGATTCGACGGGCCGTAGCCTCACTCGATCGGCAGTTTCTGCACGCTGCGGAACTGGGGTTTACGCATCCACGAACCGACAAGCCGATGAGATTCCATTCTTCGCTCGCATCGGAACTGGAAAGGCTTCTTAAGCTATTGCGCGGTGTGGACTAGCCGCGCAAACTCGTATCTTCTTGTTCGCACAAGCTTTTATTGGAAATTTCTAATTTAGCGCAGGTTTGACACTCAATTTGTGGGCACTTATACTTTTTCGGAAAGGCATACCCATCAATTCTAACAAGGATTTTTCGGAGGCATTCAATCTTATGAAATCGCGTTTGGTTATTGTGATGATTGTCGCTGTCATGCTTGGCTCGCTTTTGTTGCCAACATTCGCGCAAACAAAGCAGCCGCCACAGAAAAAGAATGACAAACAAACACCACAGAAACCGGGCGATGATCAAGGTCTTGGGATAGGTATTACAGAAATCCAGTTACCTGTCACCGTTACCGATGATAAAGACCGTCCGATTCGTGAGCTAAAGAAGGAAGACTTTCAGGTTTACGAAGACGGAGTGTTGCAACCCATTACGCGTTTCGAGGCTAACAGCGATCGGCCGCTGGATATTGCGATAATGATGGACATCAGTAACAGCGTTCGACCAAAGCTTAAGTACGAGCGCGAAGCAGCAGGTAATTTTGTCGAGACTATTTTAAGAAAACGACGCGATCGTGTGCTTTTCGGCACATTTAATGATCAGATCGAATTGCGACAGGATTTTACCGAGGACAGTGAAAAGGTTTACAACGCGATAAATGACAAAGCATTGAAAGCGCAAGGCGAAACAAAGTTATTCGACGCCGTTTATCGTCTGTGCGAAGAAAAAGTTGACAATGTCAGGACCGCAAGCAGCACGGGAAGGCGAGGAGTCATCATCGTAATCACCGACGGTGATGATACTGCCAGCGAACGTTCGTTGCAGGAAGCAATCTCAATGGCTCAAAACAGGGGAGTGCCGATCTATGGAATCAGCACCAAAGCGGGAGGATTTTTTGGCGTTCAAGCCGGACAGGTTCTGAATGCTGAAGACAAAGAGTTGCGCCGTTTAACCCGGGAAACCGGCGGCGACCTCTATTTTCCAGGAACAATGACCGATCTGGAGAGAACTTTTACCGAAATCAACGTGAATTGGCGATCTCAGTATCTGATCACATATAGACCTGAGAAACAGGATGCAGACGGCAAGTTCCGAAAGATCGAAGTGAAACTGGACCGCACGCAGAACCCCAACTTCAAATATTTTATCGTCAAGACCCGAGAAGGTTACAAAGCGATTCCCCAGGGGAAACTCGGGTCAGGTTTACAGTAGGTATTAACTATGCTTTCAGCGGGCAGTGTGTCTAGACAATCAAAAAAGATTATTTCACTGGCAGTCCTGATATTCTGGACTGCCACGATTCTTTATAGCGGCCAAACCCAAACTCAGACCAACAAAACAACAAACCCTGGGACGCAGGGGCCGGTCGGAGGTCCGCCGCCTCCACCGCCAAAATCGCAAAAAGATAAAGGTCAGGATAAAAAGAAGGGTGGCGAAGACGACCAGGCAATCGAACTTTCTTCCGATCTTGTTACAGTACCGTTTTCGGTAACAGACAAAAGGAATGCCTATATTAACGATCTGAAAAAAGAAGACATTCGGGTTCTCGAGGACAATAAACCACAGCAGATATTTTCGCTGGTGCATGAAACTGACCTGCCATTAACAATGGTTCTGTTGATGGATACCAGTTACAGCCAGCAACTCACGATTCCAGAGCAACGCGATGCGGCACTGAAATTCTTCAGAAGCGTGATGAAGCCGAACAAAGATACGGCTGCGATCGTCACTTTCGAAGGCGAATCTGATCTGATACAAAAATTGACCTCGAATACAGACAGACTGACACGGGCGCTCGATTCCGTTATTGTCAATCTTCCCGCGGGAGCAGTTGGGACGCCGCCGATCAACGGTTCATCACGCTCAGGGTCAACCGCCATCTATGATGCGATCTATGCGACCGTAGATGATTTGCTGGCTCACGAAGCCGGGCGTCGCGTCATTATTCTTCTAACCGATGGCGATGAAAACAGCAGCCGCATAAAGATGAGCGAAGCCATTGAGCGCGCCTGGAAAAGCGAAGTTCAGATCTATGCCATTGGCGTCGCCGGTGAAATGCGCGATCCTGGAGGTTATGGCATATATCACACGAATGTGCAGCGCGGGACCTTGAACAAGATCTGTGAGGAAACCGGCGGTCGACTGTTCGTGCCTACTCGCGAGGCCGATCTTTATAGCGCTTTTCGGCAACTGGAAGACGATCTGCGTCAGCAGTACATCCTTTCGTATTCACCGACCAATAACAAACACGATGGAACGTTCCGTTCTATAAAAGTCGAAGTTGCGACCCGGAATGACCTTCAGGTGCGCCACCGCAGAGGTTACTTTGCGCAGAGTCAAAAGGGTTAAAACAATTTAGCCATCACTTTGCGTCTGCAAAGTGATGGCTAAATCTGACGGTGAAACCTTTTCGGATTTATTTAAAACGTAAGCGTCATTTCTTCACCAGAACTGCCCGGCGGAATAGATTACCGGTAGCAGTTGCGGTTTGTGGTATTGAATGCGGCATTGCTGAAATCATAGCCGAACTGAGAATCCGCATCGGCTCTTCAGTTTCATTCCGTTTAGTCAATCTGGAAAAAACAGCCTTAATTGAATCCGTTAAGCTGGACAATGTCGGCTTCAGGTAAGTTTCGACGAACGACCCATCTTCTGTTGGATCATTGCCGAGATAGAGCGAAAACAGACCCGGATCTTCCGATACGGTTGCTGATTTATTGGGGAGCGAAATCTCTTCCGGGGTATTTGTCGGTTCATTGGTCAACAGTTGAGCTTCACGCGATTTCCTTCCGCGGAATGCAAATAAAGCCAAAATCAGGATCGCCGCGGCAGCAGCCCCGCCGATCATCCATTTTCGAGGAATCCGTTTCAGATAAGAAATCACAGCGCCAATCTGTGCGCGGGAAAAAAGAGAAGCTTTGTTCTGGCTGGTGGCTGGCTTTGACATTTTTAAAGCCACGGTTGACGGCGTTGCTGGTTTGACCGGCGCCTTCGTCGTACTGGCGTTTGTGGCTTGTTTCACAGCCTGATCGTGTTCGGCGATTCGGCGCTTTATAAATTCATCGGCTTTTGCCGAAGCAGATTTAAGCGGCTGTACTGCGTTAACTTGCCGATACCTGTAATCCAGGAAATAGGATAGAACTCCAGTCAGGACCATTACTGCCAATAGAACATAAGGCAGTCCGTACCACCGATCTCGGCGCGTTTCTTTTTCTATGTGATGCATTAGGGGACTCTCCTATCCACTCTCTTATGTCAGCTTATCGACTGGCCCTGCGAAGACATTATCGATTTGAGTCGGACGTGAGATAGTAGGGGTAGGAAACAAAAAATGGACAGCCTTTAAAAGGCTGTCCAGAAGTTTTTCAGGATGTTTGTATGATAACGGAAAATTACGGACTTCGACAGTTCGCTCCGGCAGTTATTCTACGCTCGGCTGCGACGCTGTCGATTAAAATTCTTTCGTCGTCTGATCACCGTCAAGGTGACCAAACCGGCTGCTCCAGGAACCAGCAGTGCAGCGCTGCCAAATAAGTACCAGCGGCTGTTTGAAACCGGTACCTTTGCTGGCGACTTTCCAGACTGATGCTGAGCGATGGTCTGCTGTATCGCCGCTTCTGTTGTTTTCACGGCGTCCTGAGCCGGTTGTTTATGCTCAAAATAGTAAGACATGGCGCCGGTCAGTAGAATCATCAACATGATTCCAAACGGCAGCTTAGCCAGCCGTCCGCCCACCGTCTCTTCATTTTGCATTTCCATATAGAATGGGGTACTTACTCTCGAACTCATATGTCCCTCCACGAGTTGACCACTGCTTAAAGAACAGCTCTTAACGCCATCTCATAGAGCAACGTATGTACCTGAGAAAAAACGAGCCAAAATCCAACACAAACACCTGATATTATAGACCGCCAAGACCAAGAAATTAAGTGATTTATCGTCTTTTCTGATATTTTGGGCTGAGATATTAATCCACATATCGGTTTGGGCAGATCGGTCAAGCTGACCATTTGCTGGACTCCCGGTCAAATAGGCTGACCGAATCCGACTATTCCTTGTTTTATCAGTGGTTAACGTGGGCCGCGATTGCTATACTGTGCGACGCGGTGAATTTGGCATTAGGGTTGGCCAATCCGGACAATCGCCGAGGAACATTGCCGCATCGTAGTTTGTTTATGATAAGAGCTGAGCCACTTGCCACGACTCCCGGTACACCCCAGGTTATTCTTTACAGCAAGCCAGGTTGTCATCTTTGCGAAGAGGCTCGGGACGAGATTGAATCCGTTAGAAGCAGGCAGTTTGATTTGACGGAAATTAATATCGTCAGCGATTTGTCACTATATGATCTTTATAAGAATGACATTCCGGTCATATTTATTAACGGTAGGGAAGCTTTCAGACATCGATTAACCGCAAGCGATTTCTTGCGGGCGCTCAGCGAAGCGCGATAGGGAGGAAGTCCGTGGAAACAAGTATAAAGTTCGAACCATCAGGCAAGAGCTCTCTGGTGGCTTCTGGGCAAACAATCTCGGGCGCAGCTCGATCACTGGGTGTGGACATACCATTGGAATGCGGAGGCATCGGAAAGTGTGACAGTTGCGCGGTTAAGGCTGAATCAGGCGCTGACGGAATTTCCGAGCTTACTGACGCGGAACGCACTTACCTCAACCAGGAGCGACTGGCTGCGGGTGAACGGTTGGCCTGTCAGGCACATTTATTGGGACCTGAAGTAGTGGTTCGAGTGCCAACCGCAGAGGAACGCGCGGAAAAAAAGGCCGAGAATGCCGAGCAGGGACGAGCGTCCGATCCCAGAGTAAACCAGATTCGCGAGGAGTTCGAAAAATTACCGCTGGATAAAAAAGTCTCGGCTTTAGCCGAATTGGGAGTTAATGCTGCGGGAGATATAGTGGGCGAGCTCCTTAATGTGGGCAAACGAATTGGGAATGATCTGTCATCAATCTTTTCCGGCCCAGCTAAAACCGAGCCGCCACCTGATCCGGATTCGACAGAGACGAAAACCGACAGTGATGAAAAGGGCAATAGCTGATTATTGATCAACGGGTTTCCAATATTTTAAGGAGCTAAAATGCTTTTTTTCTCTTTTCTTCCTCGACTGATGACCTTGATTCTCGCCACTGGATTGCTGGGTTTAACCGGCTGCGACAATCCGTCGGCCGCGAATAACAAGCCGACAACAGCGGCGCCGGCTGAATCGAAAGCGGATGATCAATCGTTAAAGCCAACGGAATTCGATGGACAGCGCGCGTTTGAAAGCGTTCGTAAACAGGTTGAATTTGGACCTCATCCAGCGGGTTCGCCGGCCATCAAACAAGTCCAAAAATATATAATGGACGAGCTGAAGAGTTATGGCCTGACGGTAAAAACTCAATCGTTTAAACCCAAGACGCCAATCGGTTCGGTGGAAATGCTCAATATCATTGGCGAACTGCCAGGACAAAGCACCGAGCGAATTCTGATCGCCAGTCATTACGATACAAAACCTTTTAAAGAGTTCCGATTTGTCGGGGCAAACGATGGTGGATCGAGCACCGGGACTCTGCTGGAGATAGCCAGGGTGATGGCAAAGGGCGAAAAGCCAAAAGATACCATCCAGTTCGTTTTCTTCGATGGAGAAGAGGCCTTTTGCAAAGAATGGGACGAGTGTCTGAACGGTAAGGACCATACTTATGGCAGCCAATATTTCGCTGACGATCTGAAAAAAAACGCGCAGGTGTCGCAGGTAAAGGCTCTTATTCTTTTAGATATGATAGGTGATAAAGGATTGCAGTTTAAAAAGCAGGAAACGTCGACTCCGTGGTTAACGAACATTTTTTGGAGCACTGGAAAGCGGCTTGGTTACGACAAGACATTTAATAATGGTAAAGACGATGTCGGAGGCGACGATCATATGCCGTTCCTTCAAATTGGGATTCCAGCCATCGACCTGATCCATCTGCCATTTCCGGACACCTGGCACGAGCCCACTGACACACTGGATCACATAAGTGCGGAAAACTTGAAGATAGTAGGCGACACAGTTATTCGGGCAATACCCCAAATCGAGGCTTACCAAAATCGTTAGCAGGATTAACAGGTCTCTGCTACGATAGAGCGCTTTACAATTTAAAGTGAAATCGAATTTAATGGAGGGTTTAGTCGGTGAAGCAGATTGCAGTAATCGCCGGAGATGGAATCGGCGTCGATGTTACGCGTGAAGCGGTTAAGATTCTGGAAGCTTTGCAGCGCACTTTTGGACTGCAGATAAAATTGACGCATTTTGACTGGGACGCCGAACGGTATTTGAAGACGGGCGAGACGCTTCCGGCTGGCGCTCTTGATATGTTCCGCAATGAATACGCCGGGATATTTATAGGGGCGTATGGCGATCCGCGCGTGCCCGATATGAAACACGCGGCGGATATATTGCTGGGCATTCGATTTGGACTGGATCTCTACATAAATCTTCGACCGGTTAAATTGCTCGACGACCGTCTGACACCGCTGAAAGATCGCACTGCAAAAGATATCGACATGGTCTGCTTCAGGGAAAATACCGAAGGCGCATATGTCGGCGCGGGGGGGTTCCTTAAGAAAGGGACGGCAGACGAAATAGCGATTCAGGAAGACATAAATACTCGTAAAGGCGTCGAGCGCATTATTGTTGCCGCATTCGAATACGCGCGCGCGCACGGCCGGCGGAAAGTGACAATGTCGGACAAATCGAACGTGATGAATTACGCGCACAATCTGTGGCAGCGCGCTTTCAAAGAAGTATCGGCAAGGTACCCGGACGTCGAAGCGAATCATATGTTTGTTGATGCTCTGACAATGTCGATGGTGCTGAAACCGCAGGAATACGATGTGATAGTCACGAACAATATGTTTGGCGATATCGTTACGGATTTAGGAGCGGCATTGCAGGGTGGTCTGGGTATGGCCGCCTCGGGAAATATTCATCCGGGACAGACATCGATGTTCGAGCCTGTGCACGGCAGCGCTCCGAAATACGCTGGGAAGAACGTGGCTAATCCGTTTGGCGCATTGCTGACAGTTGCGATGATGCTGGATTACATCGGTTTTGCCGAAGCCGGTGCGGCAGTCGAAAACGCGGTGATTGCTTGCGTCAAAGCGCATGAAACGACCGGTGACATCGGCGGCAATCTTGGAACAAGAGAAACAGGCGATGCGGTGCTCCACCGACTGGGATAGCAAAATAGTAACTTTTCATTCTCAGTGACTCTGTGTCTCTGTGGTGAATTTGTTTTGGAGGTCTGATTAATGAAAACGATCGAATGTCAGTTCCGGGCGGTCGAGCGCGGTCGCTCTTTCTGCACCGTAGCTCAGCTCAGAACAGATCGTAATACGGACACAATTGATCAGACCGTCTGTGCGACTTGCCCTGTTCCGGAGATTGTGAAGAAACACCCATGCGTAAACCTGAGCATTGGCACTCAGATCATGATGCAGCAGAACAAACCTGTTCTCGTCAGTTACGCGGTGGATTGCACGTGGAAACCGTTCAACGCGATAACCGACGTCGATAATTGTGATGGCCGCTGCCCGAAATGGACGCCCGAGTTGATGCAGATCGATGCCACAACGGTTGAACCGATTTTTAATTCGAACGACAGCAACGTTACCGATTCGTTATTGCGGCAGGCAGTTCTGGTGGTGCTCTATCGATATCACTGTGGGCATCCGGAGCGATACGGCTTGTTTGATGTAACGCCGGAATATATGGCGAAAGCTTTAGGGGTCGAGACCGCGACGTTGGCGAGAGTGGTCCTTCCGATGGCGGAATCCGGCGAGATAAAATTGAAATTCAAACCCGGGCACACGATGTTTTGCGGAGCGACGATTACGTTTAAGGGAGTTGAGAGACTGGATCGCGAACCGGTTCTTGGTCAACTCAACACCGCCACTGCCCGTTCTATACAGGAAACGAACGGTCACGCGCGACCTGCGGGGCAGCAACCTGGACTATTTAAAAATGCCACCTACGGCAGACCAGAACCTCACAGTTCAGATTAATAGTGGGTCAATCCTGATTGAGCGCTGAAACATGTCTGCGCACGGTCTCACCTAAAGTCTGAAGGTTGTATCCGCCTTCCAACAGGGCAACGACTCTTCCCTCGGCCTTTTTGTCGGCAAGGTCAAGAACGAAATTGGTCATTTCGACAAAATCATCGTCTTCCAGCATTAAGTGTCCCAGCGGATCCCGCGCGTGCGAATCGAAACCGGCGGAGATGAGAAATAGACTTGGATTGAAACCTTCATTAATCTTTTCGACAGTCTCTTTAAACAAGTCGATATAGGTTTTTGCCGGTGTTCCGGCTCGAAGAGGCAAGTTCAATGTCGCGCCCTCACCTTTACCTGCGCCGCGTTCTTCGTATGCGCCTGTTCCCGGATACCACGGCGATTGATGCATCGAAAAGAAAAAGACCGAAGGGTCCTCGTAAAAAACATCCTGCGTCCCATTTCCGTGATGGACATCCCAATCGATTATCAGAACTCGATCTATTCCAAGTTCCGCCTGGGCGTACCTTGCCGCAATCGCAATATTATTGAACAGGCAAAACCCCATCGCGTGATTCGGTGTCGCGTGATGACCCGGAGGTCTGGCAATGACAAAAGCGTTCCTGGCCTGTTTTGCCGCGACCGCTTTAACTGCCGCAATGCCTCCACCGGCGGCGCGCAACCCTGCGGCAAATGATTCCCGAACGACAACGGTATCAGCGTCGATCCGCGATTTAGTCTCGCACGTTTGACGGACGTGATCCAGATGGCTTGCCGAATGGCATCGCAGGATGTCCTGATCTGACGCCTCATTCGGCGTCAAATGCAGCAGTCCATCCCAGAGGTTGGTGTCGGCCTGAAGCGCATTCATTATCGAATGCACGCGGCCCGCGTTTTCCGGATGTGAACCCGTATCGTGTTTTAAGCAATCAGAATGATACACAAGGGCGGTATTCATAAGTCCATATTATATTAGACAAGCTAGACCACCCAAGTGTATCCTTATTATTTCCTGCCTTACTACAAGGCTACTGATATCAAGGCCACGGACGCATGGCTTCGCGGAGATTTAACGTATGGATTTTATGACGCGAGAGATGCTCAAACGCTACTCGCATATCGTTACGGGAAGGCCGTTCTCACCAGTTGTTCTGAACATGCTGGTAACGTCTGTCTGCGACATGCGATGCGTTCACTGTTTCTTCACCGACGAGCTGGACGACAAACCACGCAAGGCTCTGCAGATGAAAACCGAGAATTTTGTGCGCGTGTCCGAAACGCTGGGCGGCAATCTGGCCGTTCTGATCGTTGCTGGTGGAGAGCCTTTCACCAGAAAAGATTTGCCTGAAATCACCAGAGCTTTTTACAAAAACAATAAACTGGAATCGATCTATCTGATGTCGAACGGGCAGATTCAAAAACGAATCATTCCCGACGTGACTAGAATCCTTGAGGAATGTCCGAATCTGAATGTAACAGTGGCGCTGGGCATCGATGGACTGAAAGAAGAGCACGAAAAAATCAGACAGAAACCGGGATCATGGGATATCGCAATCGACACTGCGCGAAAACTGCAGGAGATTAAAAAAGAGAATCCGAAACTGGATATCCAGACCTGTACCTGCTTTATGAACAGCAATCAGGATCGGATTTTCGATTGGTATAATTTCCTGAAATACGACCTGAAACCAGATAAGGTCAACGTAAATTATATTCGTCCGCCGTCCGCCGTTCCGCAGGAATTGATTATCGATCTGGACAGGTATCGAAAGCTGGCCCAGCTGATCGATCAGGATTCGCGAAGCCAGGCTATCAAAAACCACTATTCCGGATCGTCCGGCGTGTTCAAAGCTGCCATCGATATTTACATGCACGAACTGATAGCGCGTACGGAAATTGAGCAAAAGGCTCAGATGCGCTGTTTTGCCGGAGATGCCGGCGGCGTGATTTATGATGAAGGCACCGTGTCGAGCTGCGAAAAGCTGGATGCCATCGGTAACCTGCGTGATTACGATTGGGACTTCTCGAAGCTGTGGTATTCACCAGCTATGGATGCTCGCCGAAAGCATGTGAAAAATGGATGCTTCTGCACGCATGAATCAAACAGCTATTATCCATCACTTGCATTTAATCCAAAGCATTTGATCCAGATCAAAAAGCTCGAGCGTCAGATGAAACAATCGGCGGCTCATCGGCCGCAGCCTGTGCAACCGGAAATGGTTGCGGAATAGTTCTACTCTAGGTCTACGAAGATCGCGGCCAAATTCTGCCTTCCAAAACGTCGAAGCGAGGATCAGACCGCAGCGGGTCGAGCATCGGCTCGACTTTTATAAAAGACATAAAGCCCGAACGCTCATCACAGGCTGAATCAAGATAATCGAAAGTCCTGTCAAATTCACCCAGACCTAAATATATTATTGCGAAGTGGTAGGACGAAACGTATCTCTGGCGCGCCATTGTTTCCAACTCGGTGATAATTCCTCGCGCTTCGTCGTGTTGGCCGGCAAGTGCCAGGGCAAAACCAAGATGCGCCTTGAAAGTCAAACCACCACCTGAATGGGTATCCGCCTGCCGGAACGCCTCGATAGCCTCATCCATCTTGTTTAGCTGCACGAGTGCCATGCCGAGATTCCAATGCGCAAAAGCCGATTGAGGGTCCATTTCCAGCGCTTTCCGATGCTGTGAAACAGCTTGATCGTAATCGCGTGCGAAGTAATATGCCCAGCCAAGGCTTATGGTGGCAAACAGTGAAAGCGGCTCGAGCTTCTGCGCGTCCTGACAGGCACGAATCGCTTTTTCGTGCTGTCCGGTAGCTTTGAGATAAAAGCTGTAACCATCGTGTGCATTGGCAAACGAGGGGTTCAATTTGATTGCGCGTTTGAACTCGCGTTTTGCGCTATCGAAATCCCAATCGTAAAGCAATCGAGAGAATCCAAGCGAGGCATGAGCCTCGGCCAGCATTTCGTCTAACTGCAGGGCCTTCAGCGCGGCGTCTTTTGCCTTCGGATACCATTCTGTCGGACGGCATTCACCGGTGGAAGACGCCAGGAATGCATAAGCATCAGCAAGACCAGCGTACGCAAGTGCATATTTCTGATCGAGCTCTATTGCCTGCTGAAAGTGCTCAATGCCTTTCTTTATCCAATCAGTGGTTCGCTTGTTAGTATAGTAACGACCTTTGAGATAGAAATGATAGGCTTCTGTGTTTTCCGTGTACCGCTTGGCGAGCCGTTTTCGCTCGTCACCGCTTAAATGCAAGCGTAACTTACTGCTGATCTCACGTGAGATTTCTTCCTGGATTGCAAAGATATCACCCATGCCACGTCGGTATTCTTCGCCCCACAGCTGCGACTGCTGGTCCACGTCGATCAACTCCGCTCTGACAACCAGCAGTTCACCGACCTGCAATACCCTGCCGGTAACAACGCCGCGTACTTCTAAATTATTCCCGACCACCAGCGGGTCCGCTTGATTCCCCTTGTAGCGGAACGCTGTGCTTCGCGGGACGACGCGAAGTTTGGGAATTTGCGACAGTCCATTGGTTATACTCTCGGTAATGCCGTCGGAAAGGTATTCCATCTGCTGGTCCGTGCTGGCGTTGTCGAACGGCAGTACAACCAATGAGTTGATTATTTTAGACGTGCTGCGACGTTTGCGCGGCAGGACAGTTGTCGGCAAGTCTGAAGTGCTGAGGTTGCCCGCACCAACCACGCCAGAATGCGACATCGGTGACAGCGGCAGCTTTGGCGAAGTCGGTTGTGACTCGAGCGAAAGCTGTGACGAATCGGTGGTGAGTGCCGTGCCATCGTGACGGCAAAAATTTAATGCATCGTCAGTGAACATTCGATGACATGCGGGACATTGTTTCATTCAGCCTCGAAGTTGAATCTGCGGAATGTCGTAATGCACATAATGCTTCGACAGTTCGCAGTTATCTTATCCTTCTTCCAGCACCCTTGCCAGAGTGATACTCGGACCAACTTCGTATAATTGCCTAACCATACCCTGCGTGTTATATTGTCCGGTCTGAATTGGCTTGAAGAGCGTGCTATGAAGCCTTTAGCAATACTGAGTCTTGATGCTGGTCAGCTTGAGCAACTGCGGGACGAAATCCATGCTCTTGTTGAAGGTCTAAGCGAAGCTAATAAGGCATCACTGTTAGGTACTGGATATTGGATGCCTCCGCTGGATCTCTGTGAGTCCGTCGACAGTATTATGGTGCGTGTGGAATTGCCAGGTATAGCAGTAGATCAGATTGCTGTTTCGTATTGCGACGGCGCGCTGAAGATCAGCGGCGAAAAACGCGAGCAGGAACATGCGTCGAAACCGGCGTGCTATTTATGCATCGAACGCAGCTATGGAGCTTTCTCGCGGTCGATACGGATCCCGTATCCGGTCGATGTTCGACGGGCGACGGCAAAATTGAACGACGGAGTTTTATTAATAAGACTTCCAAAACTGGAAGAACGCAGACAGCAGGAGATCAAAATAGAGGTAATCGAAACCTTGACGAATTGAGGAGTCCAGCAGGATCGAACTACCATCCTGCTTTTAATCACATAACATGGCAGATGCACTTTCAATCGTAGATCAGGAGCAACAGGCCGCGCAGCAACCGCAGCAGCAACAGACTGACGAGCAGTTAAAAATACCGGAGACACTCCCGGTCTTACCACTCCGCGACATAGTCATTTTTCCTTTCATGATCGTTCCGCTGTTTGTGCAGCGGGAAAGATCTATTCGTGCGGTTGATCAGGCATTGGCGGAAAACCGCATGATATTGCTGGTTTCGCAACGCGATCTGGACAAAGAAGAACCGGCCAGTACCGATCTTTATCAAATCGGCACCGTTGCTGTGATCATGCGAATGCTGAAGCTGCCGGACGGTCGCATACGAATTCTGGTTCAAGGGCTTACGCGCGCTCGTTTGAAATCGGTTGACGAATCTTTGCCTTACCTTCAGGCGAGCATTGAAGTATTGCAGGAACCGGCTCCGGAACAGTCCCTTGAAGTCGAAGCGCTGATGCGCAGCGTTCGCTCTTCGATGGAGAAGGCGATCAGCCTTGGCAAAAACATCTCGCCTGAAGTGATGGCAATTGCCGTTAACCTTGAGGACGCCGGAAGACTTGGCGATCTGGCCGCGTCGAATCTTGAGCTAAAAGTCGAAGATGCGCAGAGTGTCCTTGAACTGGTCGAGCCAAAAACGCGGCTTCGTCGCGTAAATGAGCTTCTGGCAAAAGAGATCGAGGTTTTAACTGTTCAGCAGGACATTGAAACTCAGGCCAAGGGCGAAATCGACCGTTCGCAGCGAGAGTTCTATCTGCGCCAGCAACTGAAGGCGATTCAGCTCGAGCTTGGCGAAGGGAACGAGCTGGCCGAAGAAGTTCAGCAGTACCGCGACAAAATGGTCGAGGCCAAGATGCCCAAGGACGTTGAGGAGGAGGTCGAGCGCCAGCTTAAAAAGCTGGAACGCATGCACCCCGATGCGGCCGAAGCAGCGACGCTTCGAAACTATCTCGACGTGATGGTCAACTTGCCGTGGTCAAAACAGACCAAGGAAAACCTCGATCTTCAAAAGGCAGAAAAAGTCCTGGACGAAGATCATTACGGACTGGAGAAAGTAAAAGAGCGCATCATCGAAGCTCTTGCCGTCCGCAAGATCAGACCGAAATCGCGCGGACAGATTCTTTGTCTTGTTGGTCCGCCCGGTGTCGGTAAGACTTCGCTGGGCAAATCGATTGCTCGCGCAACGAATCGCAAGTTCCAGCGCTTGAGTCTTGGCGGTCTGCATGACGAAGCCGAGATCAGAGGTCACCGTCGGACGTACATTGGTGCGATGCCCGGTCGAATTGTTCAATCAATTCAACAGGCTGGAACGAACAATCCTTTAATAATGCTGGACGAAATCGATAAGGTCGGCGCGGATTTCCGCGGCGATCCGTCTTCTGCATTGTTGGAAGTATTGGACCCGGAGCAGAACTTCAGCTTCCGCGATAATTATCTTGGCGTGCCGTTCGACCTGTCGAATGTGATGTTCATGACGACGGCAAATGTACTGGAAACGATTCAACCTGCGCTACGTGACCGCATGGAGATCATTCGTCTTTCAGGTTACACCGAGGAAGAGAAGCTCCAAATTATCAAGCGCCACATCATGCCAAAGCAGTTAGAGGAGAACGGCATCACGGCAAAGAACCTGCACATTTCCGATCCAGCGATTCGCGCAATCGTCGGCCAGTACACTCGCGAGTCGGGACTGCGTCAACTGGAACGCGAGATTGCCTCGATCTGTCGCAAAGTGGCTCGCAAGGTTGCCGAAGGTTCGAATAACCTGGTCAGCGTCACGCGCAAGAATCTGCACGAATTTCTTGGCGCGCCGAAAGTTCAGCCGGAAGAGATATTGAAACGAGATCAGGTTGGCGTCGCGACCGGATTGGCATGGACGCAGGTTGGCGGTGATGTGCTCTTCATCGAATGTCTGCTGATGCCTGGAAATGGGCGCTTGGTATTGACGGGGCAACTTGGCGATGTGATGAAAGAATCGGCCCAGGCGGCGCTGTCGTATGCTCGTGCTCGCGCAAAAGAGTTCGACATAAACGAAGAGCTATTTAAAACAAAAGACATTCACATCCACATTCCGGAAGGCGCGATACCGAAAGACGGGCCTTCGGCGGGTATTACTCTGTTCACTGCGATGGCCTCGGCATTGACTGATCGCCCGGTTAAGAAGAGCGTAGCGATGACCGGCGAGATCACTCTTCGCGGCAACGTTCTGCCGATTGGAGGCGTGAAAGAAAAGGTCTTGGCGGCACGGCGTGCTCGCGTCAGGACTGTGATTATGCCTAGCTTGAACAAGCGAGATTTGGACGAGATTCCAAAAGAATTATTAAAAGATATGGAGTTCGTATTTGTTGACAGAGTCCGGGAGATATTACCGGTTGCTCTCGTCAGCAAAGAGTAAGACCAACCACAGAGACACGGAGTCACAGAGATAATTCAAATTCTCTGTGACTCTGTGTCTCTGTGGTGATTTTCAAAAGGATTAATTCGATGAAAATACATGAGTATCAAGCCAAGGCCATTCTGGCCAAATATGGCGTAACCGTTCCGAAAAGCCAGGTCGTGCATTCGCCCGAAGAAGCGCGCGCCGCTGCAGAGAAACTCGGACTGCCTGTTGTCGTTAAAGCTCAGATCCATGCCGGCGGTCGCGGCAAAGGCGGCGGTGTGAAACTGGCCAAATCAGTTGACGAAGCGGCTGACCTTGCCAAAAAGATGCTGGGAATGAAACTGGTTACCCATCAGACCGGTCCTGAAGGTCGCGAGGTCAAAACCTTGTTAGTCGAAGAAGGTCTGAAGATCAAACACGAATTCTATCTTGGCATCGTTGTTGACCGCGCTACTGGAAAGCCCGTTTTCATGGCTTCCAGCGAAGGTGGGATGGACATCGAAGAAGTTGCCGCCCATACTCCTGAAAAGATCCTGAAAGAATACATCGATCCGGCCGTTGGGTTTCGCTCGTTTCAAGCGCGTAAACTCGCGTTCGGTCTTGGACTTCCGTCCGATCTAGTTAATAAAGCGGCGAAGTTCATGACCGCTCTGTACAAAGCTTTTGTTGACACCGATGCCAGTCTGGTCGAGATCAATCCGTTCCTCCTAACTGAAGACAGCGAACTTTATGCACTGGACGCAAAGATGAACTTTGACGATAACGCGATGTTCCGTCACAAGGATTTCGCAGAACTGCGCGATTTGAATGAAGAGGAACCGCTGGAAATCGAAGCGTCAAAGTTCGACCTTAACTACATCAAGCTGGACGGCAACATTGCCTGCATGGTCAACGGCGCGGGTTTAGCGATGGCCACGATGGATATTATTAAACTGGCAGGCGGCGAGCCGGCCAACTTCCTCGATGTCGGCGGTGGCGCTTCACAGCAAAGAGTAGAGAATGCTTTTCGCATACTACTCGCGGATGAACACGTCAAAGCTGTTCTGATAAACATCTTCGGCGGAATCGTTCGGTGCGACATGGTTGCGGCAGGCGTGATCGAAGCAGCTAAAAATCTCGGCGTCAAAGTTCCGATTGTTGTTCGCCTGGAAGGTACAAATGTCGAAAAAGGACAGGAATTACTGCGAACGTCAGGTCTGAACTTCACCGTCGCTAATGGAATGCGCGATGCGGCAGAAAAGGTTGTTTCGTTAGCGCACTAGTCTACTTAGGGAAACATTAAGCTACCGAGGGCGCAGCGGATAATCCCGCTGCGCCCTTCTCGCATATTCGGCAAATTCAAAAGATCTCAAAATTATTCTTGACGTAAACCTTAACGCGAGATATATTACCAGTTGGTTATGGAACTAACTGGTTATCAACACTCAGATCCGCAGCACTTGGATGCTGTCTTCGCCGCGCTTGCCGATCCGACCAGGCGAGCAATCTTGGACCGGCTTTCAAAGGGAGAAGCATCCGTGGCTGAACTCGCCGAGCCATTCAACATGACGCAGCCGGCTATTTCCAAGCATTTAAAGGTATTAGAGAAGGCGGGGTTGGTCTCGCGCGGTCGGGATGCTCAACGGCGTCCGCGGCGACTCGAGGCAAAGCCATTGGCCGAAGCCAACCAGTGGCTGGAGGGTTATCGTAAATATTGGGAAACAACGTTCCGACGACTAGACGATCTTCTGGAAGAGTTGAAAGCCAGCGATAAAGACACTCATGAATAGCAGGACGATCAGTGGACCCTGTGGAGGATTAAGGTATGCAGAAAATCAGCACCTTCTTGTGGTTTGATACTCAGGCAGAAGAAGCTATGAACTTCTATGTTTCAATCTTCAGGAATTCAAAGGTTATAAACATCTCGCCGGGTCCAAGCGGAGCGGTTATGTCTGTCACTTTTGAACTTGAGGGACAACTTTTTCACGGCCTGAACGGCGGACCACATTTTAAGTTTACACCCGCAATCTCAATGTTCGTTAACTGCGCGTCGCAAGAAGAGGTCGATGAATTGTGGACAAAGCTAACCGAAGAAGGCGGCAAACCGGGGCAATGCGGCTGGTTGACCGACAGGTTCGGTTTATCGTGGCAAATAATTCCAACGGCTCTTGGTCAGATGCTCGGCGATAAAGATCCGCAAAAATCAGCCAGAGTTATGCAAGCGATGCTTCAGATGGGCAAAATTGATATCGCTGGTTTAAAACAGGCTTATGACCAGGAATAGTATTTAGTGGCGCAGACATTCAATCTGCGCAGTTTAGTAAACGCCGGGTAGATTGCTACGAGAGACTTCATTTACGAATTCACGCAGACATTCAGTCTGCGCCACTAGTTAATATAGGAGCAGCAATGAGCACAGAAACATTGAAAGTCACAACCCCATCAGATCGCGAGATTGTCTTGACGCGCGTCTTTAATGCTTCGCGCAAGCTGGTATTCGACGCTTTTACCAAACCGGAATTGGTCAGACGCTGGCTGACAGGACCTCCGGGATGGGTTATGGACGTGTGCGAAATAGACTTGAAAGTTGGTGGCGCATATCGCTATGTCTGGCGCGGTCCCGACGAAGTGATCATGGGAATGGGCGGCATCTATCGCTCAATTACGGCGCCCGAAGAAATTGTGGCAACTGAGAAATTTGATCAGCCGTGGTATCCCGGCGAAGCTGTGGGTACCGTCGATCTGGTTGAGAAAAATGGCCAAACCACATTAACGCAAACTTTGGTTTACGAATCGCGCGAGGCTCGCGACACGGTTCTTAAGACTCCAATGGAGCAGGGCATATCAATGTCTTACGACAAGCTTGCTGAGTTGCTGCCGACTCTTGCCTGAATGGACAAGGCGCTTCTGGGAAGAACTATTTTTCAGAGCGCCAAATCTGCTCAAGCTTGTTGTAAGTAGGCGGAAAGTCGCCGCTATAGCGAACAAATGACGGAATCGGATATCGAATTCCTCCGCGATGCGTTCCCTTCAGACCTTCTGACATTTCGACGATCTTTGATGCCGGAATGGTGAAAGCCATCTCGTCATCGTAGGTTTGACCGAAGACTCGGTCGCCATAGCATGGAAGTATCACCTGATAATCGTTCTTCTTGATTGTGCGGATGATCGAATCCGAACAATCGATTCGACCAGTAAAGCTGGACGTGATCGCTCCTCCGCGTTTGAAGAGAGCTCCCGTCAACAATCGCATCACCTGTGCTGAATTGCCGTAGACGAGAACCAGCATAGGCTCGAAGGTTGCTCGGGCTGCGGGCGCCATCAGGATGTGCTCGTATTCGCCGTATTCGAATTTGTCGGTTTCGGCTTCGGTAAGTGCGCCTGCCTCAGTCGTTTCCGTATACATTCCGCAGGCGCAATTTCCTTCGTTGTAATACGGCACGCGTTTTTCAAAACCGTAAACTGCTTTCGTTAAAACGCAGTTCAGGTCCTCTTTGCCGATTGCTACTGTCCAGCCATAGCGGCGAGCCATCGTTATTCCCTGACAGGTTGCGATCTCAACGCCGAGATCACGCTTGGGTCGCTTGGCCTTATCGGGTAGCGGTTCTCCCGGTTTCAACATTCTGATAGCAAGCGGGAACGATGCCGGTCTGATATGCGTATCTATTTCTGTTGCGAACTCTTGTATATTCATAAGGTCTCCGTGAGCTAATATAATGATTGTACATCAGGAGGTAAGATCGGCTAAACCGGGCAAAGCCGTTGTTCGATTACGAATATGACCTATACGAATTTGTTGTTTGATACGGCTCCCGTGACGCCACTTCATTACGTTTCCCCTCAATTTATAGCTGCGTTAATCATAATAATCATCGTTCTGCAGTTCTATTTCCATCGAAAAGCCGAAGCCTTCATAAGACGGTCTGTTTCAGATCAGTCGAAACGTCGAAACCTGAAGCGATTTCTCGTAGCGTGGCTGATCGTCATCAACCTGCCTCACATCGGAGTCGTGCTGTTTCTGGCCAGAATTCTGGCATTCCAGAGCAACAGCGCAACGGCACAAGTGTTCGCGTGGATTATGTATCCGTTTTACATCTGGCAATTCGGACTGGTGCTGTTTTTTGTCCTGTTTGCTGGTGCATCTTTGATCAGGGGAATTCTTCGACTATGCCACAACGCTATCTTGTTCTTGCGCGACCGCGAATCCGCGCAGCAGCGGAAACAGGTAGCCGAGTCGCGAAGGAAGTTTGTTAACGGTTTGGCGGTTGGTGCAGCTACGGTACCTTTTGCAACGATTGCCTACGGAATTGTTGCCGCAGAGCAATTTTTCGAAATCGAGCGGGTACGAATTCCAATCCGCAATCTCCCTCCAGAATTCGAGGGATTCCGTATTGTACAACTATCAGATATTCACGCCGGTATGTTTATGACGCAGGCGAGAATGTCTGATCTGGCCCGCGCCGCGAATGCCCTCCAACCCGATTTAATAGCGCTCACAGGAGATTATGTCGCCACGTCCAGCGATTCCGTGGGCTCATTTATGAAAGCGTTTGGCGATTTGAGCGCTCGTTACGGAGTGTTCGGAGTGCTGGGCAATCACGACGTTTTCACTGGAGCAACAGACATCTTGCAACGCCAGTTTCGCGCCAAAAACTTCCGACTGATGATCAATGAACAACATTGGATTGAGCGCAATGGCGCAAAACTGAATCTGATAGGAATCGAATTTTTGCCGCAACGCGATACCCATCTGGACGGCGTTTTATCCGGGCTAACATTGGATGGCCCAAGTATTCTGCTTTCGCACCAACCGAACGTGCTGCCGAACGCGGCCGCAAAGAACATCGATTTGACATTGTCAGGTCATCTACACGGCGGTCAGGTGAGAGTCGAATTACTCGGGAACGATATTGCCCCAAGCAAAATCGTCTCGCCATATATAGCGGGATTGTATAAACAAGGGCAGTCGCAGATGTATCTTAACCGCGGTCTTGGGACGACGGGTGTGCCGATTCGCATTAACTCTCGGCCGGAGATTACAGAGATCACATTAGTTCGTGATCCGAATAGTTAGAAAGATCGATTCACGATGAGCGATGTGCGCCTGGTCATCGAAAAATCGTTGCGACGATTAAGAGTCTACCAAGATGAAGAATTAATAAGAGAGTTTCCGATTGTTTTAGGCAGCTCGCCAGTCGGTCGCAAAGAAATTCGCGGCGACCGTAAAACACCCGAAGGCGAGTATTACGTCTGCACCAGGAATCCGGAGAGCAAATATCACCTCTTTTTAGGATTGAGTTATCCAAACGCCCACGATGCACTCAAAGGCAAAGAGAAAGGTTTGATTTCTGAGGAGAGCTATCGGCAAATCATCGAAAGGCTGAATCTTAAACTGCGGCCGCCGTGGGACACCGAACTTGGCGGGGAAGTCGGCATCCACGGCCACGGTACGGACAAAGACTGGACGGCAGGATGTATCGCCATATCGAACGAAGCGATCGAGGAATTGTGGGAACTGTGCCAGTTTGGTACGCCGGTCACGATAAATCCTTAATTCATTTTCAGAAGACAGAAGAGCAAAGGACGCGGATGACGCGGGATTGAGCGGATTAAAACGGATCTGAATCCGTGAAAATCCGCCTGATCCGTTAAATCCGCGTCCTTTGCTCTTATTCTGGTCGATTTTCTCTAATAAATCCGATGGAACTACGCAGCTCTTCTATTGATTTGTCGGAAATCAGCTTGAACACCCGCGTGGGGCAGTCCTTTGGCAAGTTTGCTGCTGTTAACGAATCTGTTATGACGATTGTGCTCGACGAAAGACCTCTCTTCCATCCAGCATTGCGAGCGTCGCGAATGTTGATGCAGTCTCGATCTACTCCCGCCGCGACCAGAATTGTTTCAGCCGACTCCAGAAACTTTGTCCATCGGGAAACTACAGTAATCAGCGAATTCGCCGATGGCTGTTTTTCGCCTCTTAGAGAAGAGGGAACTGACCTGATGTTAAGCGTAACCATTTGCGAGGCCGCCGGTATGGTGTTTCGAAGATTCGACGCCTGGTTTTGAACCGTTACAATTACTGCGCCGGTAAACAAAGATTCATCATCACACTCCGATGACTTCGCAACTGTTATCGGAAAATTTGTGGCGGAGCGGATTTCGAAGGCCAGAACGGATCGAAGCTCTTCATCGTCCTCTATTAACAGGAAATGATCGGGCGGCTGAATTTCCAAAACCTGTTTCAACCGGGATTGAATCTCGCGAAGCGAATAGCCGCTCTGATTTGCCGACCGCAGAAAGTTCGAGATTAACCGATCTAATTCAAAGCCATTCTGGGCTGAATCCTTTTCAGTAGCCGAATGTACATACACACCGCTGCCCTTCCGAAACTGTAACCAGTTTAGATCAACCAGTTCTCTGTAAGCTGCACTGACAGTATTGGAATGTATTTTCAGGCGCCTGGCCAGTTCTCGGGTGCTGGGCAGTTTTTCTCCCACTCTTAAATCGTTGCTGAGAATACCAATTCTTATCTGTGTCGTAAGCTGATCGTGAATCGCTATTTCACTGTTTCGGGAGATCCAGAATTTCATAGCGTCGTCACTTCGACGTCTTTAGATTGCCGCTTTCATCAACCGGGCCTGCTACGACGGTCGTTAGATTAACCGGATCGATATATAGACGCGCTACCCGTTGAATGTCCTCCACTGTTACGGCATTGATCAACTCGGGATACTGGCGCAGATAGTCAAATCCAAGATCGAAAGTCTCCGCCTGAATCAGAAATCCCGCGATATGGGAATTGGTCTCAAACTCAAAAACAAAACTGCCCGTCAGGTAAGACTTCGCGTCTTCCAATTCATACTCTTCAACAGGCTCTTCGACTATTCGCTTGATCTCATTTCTCAGTCCGTCAATTGCGCGGATCATATTGTCCGGTGAAGTCCCGATGTAGGCAAAGAAGCGCCCCGGGTCCCAACTTGCGGAAGAGGTAATGTTGCTGACAACTGTGTAAGCTAACCCCTGTTCGTCCCTTAATATTCTTGGAATTCGCGAGGTAAAGCCCGGGCTGCTCCCAAGTATAGTGTCCAGCACCAGCAACGAATAAAAATCCGGATTATTTCTCTTAATCCCAAGATGACCGATATAGATGTTCACCTGGGATTTATCCATATAGATGAAACGACTCGCCGGAGCCTTTTGTCGTTCGATCTCCGGAATCGCGGGCAGATCAAGATTATCGTTTCGTTTCCATCCTGAGAATTGTTCATTCACCAGATCAATCAATCGATCTCGATCGTATTCACCAACAATCGCCAGCATTGAATTATTCGGAGCGTAATACCGATGATAAAAGTCGACTATATCCTGCCGCGTGAGACCAGCAACCGTTCCGGCATAACCTATCGAAGGTCGATGGCTTGGATGGCCAGCATAGATGATTTCACTAAACGCGTCAGCCGCAACAACTCGCGGTTGGTCGGCACGACTTTTGATCTGGGCAACGCGTTTGTTGACTTTTTGCCTGACACGATCTTCTGGAAAAGTCGGATTCAGCAGGATATCACTTACAAGATCGAGCGCTAGCTCGACATCTTTGCTCAGAACCGTCGCATTGATGCCGCTCTGCATATAGCCGCCCGTTGTTACCAGCGATCCTCCCACCGACTCTATCTCCATCGCGATGTCGTGTGCGGACCGCGTCGTCGTGCCTTCATCGATCATTTCACCCAGCATGCTGGCAACACCGGCCTTGTCGTCAGGTTCATATCGAGAGCCTGCGCCGACAACAAGGTTGACCGAAATGCCAGGAATGGTGTTGTTCTCGGACAACAAGAGGACAAGACCGTTAGGCAGGACCAGACGTTCTACTTCCACTTTAGCTTCAGATTTCGCGCGGCTATCGTTTGCCACCAGTGGATTGGTTTTTGAATCAAGTCTGAAGGCCGCATTGCGAAGCATATTTGCTGCCTCGCCTTTTCCAAACGCTCTCTCTGCCGCCGTCTGCAACTCATCGTCGTCCGATTCAGAATCTCCGCCGAGATCGGGATTCGACTTATCACTTATAAGCTGACCTACCGTGCGATTATCCTGGTGAAGATACTGCTTTGTCACTCGCTGAATATCTTCCGGCGTAACTGCTTTGATTCGATCAAGGTAATCGCTCAGGTATTCGTATTTATCGATTGTCTCGAACAGCCCAAGCAATATGGACTGATTCGACAACTCTTCATTACCAAGGATAAAACGCGCCTCGATCAACTGTTTTGCCTTATCCATTTCTTTCTGATCGATCGGGTTGTTCTTCAGCTTGTCGATCTCTTCATAAATAGCGGTTTCAACGTCGGCGAGGGTGTGCCCGGGCTTAATTTCCGCTCTGATTGAGAAGAGAGTGGGATCGGTAGCTTCATCGTAACTAGCGCCTGCCGACGTCACCGATTCGTCTTTTTCCTGCAATCGCTGATATAACCGAGAAGTCTTACCCGTAGATAAGATCGTCGAAACGACCTGAAGCGCATACGAATCAACGTGAGCAATCTCCGGCGCGTGATAGGCTATCATCAGGCGTTCTGCCGTTGTCTCTTTTTTGACCGTTACCCTGCGTTCACCTCGCTGTGGTTCTTCGCGAATCAGCATCGGAGGCGGCTCAGGACCAGGCGGTATCGATCCAAACAATTCTTCTATCTTGGGAAGCGCCGTTTCTGTATCGAAATCGCCAACCAGGACCAGCGTAGCGTTCCTTGGGTGATACCATTTATCGTAATATCCCTTCATCTCTGCGGCAGTTGCGTCTTTCAGATCCTGTATCCAGCCGACTATTGGGTTGTGGTAAGGATGCTGTTTGAAAGCCGCGGCATCGACCTCCTGCGACAAAGCGCCCCACGGGCTATCCAGTCCGATCTGCAGTTCTTCAATGACAACGCTTTTTTCGGACTCAAACTCTTTCACGTCAAAGAGAGTTTCGCGCATTCGGCTGGCTTCTATTTCCAGCGCTGTTTCCCATCTGTCCGACGCAAAATTGAAGTAATACGCTGTGAAATCATTGCTGGTAAACGCATTGTTTGCACCGCCGTTTCGAAGAGTGATCAGGTCGATGGCGCCTTTAGCAAATTTCTCGGTTCCTTTGAACATCATGTGCTCCAGGAAATGCGATTTACCGGTTTGACCAAGCTCCTCGTTGCGCGAACCGACTCTGTACCAGATTATGCAACTGACGATCGGTTTTGTGTGGACCTCTTTTGTCAGAATCGTCAGACCGTTTGAGAGTTTTGTGCGGCGGACTCCTGACGTTAGGGAACTGGCGGGCGTTGCGCTCAGGCTGGTTGTCATTTTATTTATTAATCCTGTTCATATAAGCTTGCTATTCGTTACCTGGGGTCCCGGTCATAACTTTACTTTCGTCACATACCGAAAACCTAAAGTCTATTCTGCGGCCGTTCATTCGTCAATTTGGAGAGGTGTGGCTTTCTTGCGGCGAGTACAAATTGGCTACATTATTGACCGGGGTAGTCGCGACCCCAAACCGGACGGTACCGGTAATCGACTCAATACTTTACATCGCAGCCGTGACAAGCCCTAAGAGGCACAAGGCTTGCTACTGCCGATGCAATGGAATTAGTTTGATTCCTGAGTTGCACCGAAATTTGGATATCAAGATTAACGAAAGAGAAAGAACCGAGGAGGAACAAGATGAAGAAAATCATTTCAGCCGTTTTGCTTGCTTCGTTTTTGGCTTTAGGTGCTGTATTCGCGTCCGCCAGTACAACATCCGCTAACGGAATCCAGACTCCGCCGCCGAAAACGGCCCGAAAGGCAAACCGCAGGCGCCATCGCAGAATGCGTCGCCGTCACCATCGTGCAATGCACAGACGTCACCACAAATAAATCATACAGGCTTGTCAAAGGCGTTTAAGAGGCAAAACGGTGTCGTGTCCGCGGGCATTGATGCCGTTTTCTTCTTTTCTGGAGCCAATTTAAAATATTCGACTTCCCGCGGTGTTCAGGCAGATTTCTAGGTTGCATAACACTCTCCCTGTGATTCGTTATGATTCCTGTTGACTTTCTACACAAGCCTCAAGTATCCTCCTGTTGATTTTCAACAGGAATGCGCCGCTATACAGTCGACCTGATCGCGAGGGAATGTCCTTATGACATGGCTCATAGTCTTCTTTTCACGTTTGGCCTCCTTATTCCGTAAAAGGCGCATGGACCAAGAACTTGATGAAGAAATGCGCGAGCATCTGGAGATGATGATCGATGATGGGCTGGGGCGAGGCCTTACACGTGAAGAAGCCTTTCGACAGTCCAG
>Ga0070741_10003367_pt1 | contig 39893 bp, 35 predicted proteins | sample Coa_R1_4_FD_66440 | JGI IMG/M metagenome (GOLD analysis project Ga0070741, IMG submission 66440) | Surface soil microbial communities from Centralia Pennsylvania, which are recovering from an underground coalmine fire - Coalmine... | ecosystem: Environmental > Terrestrial > Soil > Unclassified ...
AGCGCGTGGATGTCCTCGCGATCGATCGGCGTGACGAACGTGCGGTTGAGTCGCTGGATGATCTCGTGGGTCAGGAAGTCGCAGCGATGCTCGAGTTCCTTGATCTGATCCGCTTTGCCCCAGTCAGGCACCGCCGACGCGAGCATCTCCTCGAGCAGCGCCGACGCGCGTTCGAGTTCGTCGGCCATGGAAAGGAAGTCGGCATAGAACTTCTCTTCGCGGGGGATCAGACGCCAACGCATCGGGCCCGGGCATTCTAGCAGATCCGTTTACATGGCGTTTACGTCGCGGTGTACTATTTGCGTATCGCCGATGGCGGTGAACAACGAAGTTCTCGCGCTCATCCTCGGTGGCGGCCAGGGCTCGCGGCTGTATCCACTCACACTCCAGCGATCGAAGCCCGCCGTGCCGATCGGCGGCCAGTACCGGCTGATCGACATTCCGATCAGCAATTGCCTGCACGCGGACATCCGCCGGATCTTCGTCCTCACGCAGTTCAATTCGGCGTCGCTCAACCGGCATATCGCGCAGACGTACCGCATGGACCTCTTCAGCCAGGGGTTCGTCGAGATCCTGGCGGCGGAACAAACGCCAGACAACCCCAACTGGTATCAGGGCACGGCGGACGCCGTGCGGCAGGCCGCGCGGCATTTCGTCCGCTACGACGCCGACTACTACTTGATTCTCGCCGGCGATCATCTGTATCGGATGAACTACGGCGAGCTCGTCGACGAGCACTGCGATCGCCGCGCGGACATCACGATCGCCGCGCAGCCGGTCTCGATCGACGAGGCGCCCGCGATGGGCATCTTCCGCTTCGATCGCACGGGCCAGATCGTCGCGTTCGAGGAGAAGCCCAAGCACGATCGGCTGCGCGAGATCGGCCAGAGCATCCCCCCGGGCGCGACGTTCGGCGGCCACTCGGCCGACAAGCCGTTCATGGCGTCGATGGGCATCTACGTCTTCTCGCGCGACGTGCTGCTCGAGCTTCTCGCCGCCGACAGCGCGACCGACTTCGGCAAGGAAATCATTCCGAACGCGCTCGGCCGCTACAAAGTGAACTCGTATCTGTTCCGCGGCTACTGGGCCGACGTCGGGACGATCGCCGCGTTCTACGACGCGAACATCATGCTGACGCGCTCCGGCGCGCCGTTCAAGTTCTACGACCCGCGGCGGCCGATGTACACGCATCCGCGCTTCCTGCCGGCGGCGCGGCTCGCCGATTGCGGCGTGCGCGACGCGATCGTCTGCGAGGGGTGTTACGTCGAGCGCTGCACGATCGAGGAGTCGATCGTCGGCATTCGCACGAACATCCAGGCGGGCGCGACGATCCGACGCTCGGTGCTGCTCGGCGCCGACTTCTTCGAGACCGACGACGACGCGCCGACGCGGGGCGATCGGCCGCGGCTCGGGATCGGCCGCGACGTGGTGCTCGATCGCGTGATCGTCGACAAGAACGCGCGGATCGGCGACGGCGCGCGCCTCGTCAACGCCGCCGGCGTCCAGCACGCCGACGCGCCGGGCTACTGCATCCGCGACGGCATCATCATCGTCCCCAAGGACAGCGTCGTCCCGCCGGGCACCGTCGTGTAGACACACGGCCGTTACACGCGGCCGCTACCATCGCCGCGTGTTTCGATTCGCCGCCGCCGCGCTCCTCGTCGCCGCCGTTGCCGCGCCTCGCACGACGCTCGCCCCGCCACGCGCGGTTCAATTCGTCTTCACCTCCGACGCGCACTACGGCCTGACCCGGCCCTGGTTCCGCGGCCGATCGCACGTGAGCGCGCACCAGGTGAACGCCGCCCTTGTCGCGGCGATCGACGCGCTGCCGGCGGTCCGGTTCCCCGCCGACACCGGCGTCGCGGCGGGACAGCCGGTCGGCGCGATCGACTTCGTCGCGGAAGGCGGCGACGTCGCCAACCGCGAAGAAGTCGTCGACGGCGTCGCGATCCAGCCGGCGGCCGTGTCGTGGCGCGAGTTCGTCGCCGATTATCTCGACGGCCTGACCGTCACCGATCATCGCGGGCGTCGGGCGCCCGTCTTCGTCGTGCCGGGGAACCACGACGCGTCGGACGCGGTCGGCTTCTGGAAGACGATGGCGCCGCCGACCGATGCGACCGCGATGGCCGGCATCTTCAATCTGATGATGCGGCCGCCGGCACCGCGAACGCCCGAGACTTACCGCTACGCCACCGATCGCGTCCTCGCGTCGCGCGACGTCGGCGGCGTCCACTTCCTGTTCCTGCACGTCTGGCCCGACTCGCGCGCGCGCGCGTGGATGGACACCGACCTCGCGCACGTTGCCGCGACGACGCCGGTCGTCATCGTCACGCACGATCAGCCGGACGTCGAGGCGAAGCATCTGCTCAACCCGAACGGGCGGCACGACCTGAACGATCGCGATCGATTCGAAAACCTGCTGTCGGATCCGCTGGCCGACGGCGCCACGATCGACACGCCGACGATGCTCGAACAGCGCGCGCTCGAGCAGTTCGTCGCGCGGCATCCAAACATCGTCGCCTACTTCCACGGCAACTCGAACTGGAACGAGTTCTACGATTGGCCGGGGCCGTCGCACCGCTTGCACCTCGCGACGTTTCGCGTTGATTCGCCGATGAAGGGCCGGCAGTCTGCGAGCGACGAGCGCCGCCTGTCGTTTCACGTCGTCACGATCGATCCGACGGCGCACCGGATGACCGTCCGCGAGCGGCTGTGGAACGCCGCCGCCGACGGCGCGGCGTGGGGCGAGTCGCGGACGATCGCGCTCGACCGGCGGACGTCCGCCGATGCTACTGCGCGCGCTCGTCCGCGTGGTGACGCACGTCCCGCGCTTCGACGATGAAGATGATGTCCTCGGCGATGTTCGTGGCGTGATCGCCGATCCGCTCGAGGTGCCGTGAGATCAGGATCAGATCGATGGCGCCTTCGATCGTGTGCGGATCGCCGAGCATGTAGGTGAGCAGCTCGCGGAAGATCTGATCCTTGAGGCCGTCCAGGATGTCGTCCTGCGCCAGCACATCGCGCGCGGCGGCGATGTTGCCCGACACGAACGCATCCAGCGCTTCGCGCAGCATGCGCTGCGCCAGGTTGCCCATGCGCGGCAGGTCGATGAGCGGCTTGACCGGCGCGTGCAGCACGTAGCGCTCCGCCGCCTCGCCGATGTTGACCGCCAGGTCGCCGACGCGCTCGAGGTCGCTGTTGATCTTCACCGCCGCGACGATCGTCCGCAGATCGATCGCCATCGGCTGGTAGAGCGCCAGCAGCTTGAAGCAGCGGTCGTCGATCTCCAGCTGCAACTGGTTCAGCTCTTCGTCGCCCTCGATCACCTGACGAATGGCGTCGCGGTCTCGGTCGACGAGGCCGCGCATCGACAGGCTGACGCGCTCCTCGGCGAGCCCGCCCATGAGCAGCAATCGCGATTTCAGCTGCTGGAGTTCTTCGGCGAAATGACGGATGTCCTGTGCCATAGGCGATTATCCGAAGCGGCCGGTCACGTAGTCTTCGGTGAGCTTTTCACGGGGGCTCGTGAACAGGGTGTCGGTACGGTCGCATTCGACGAGCTTGCCCAGCCAGAAGAAGGCGGTCACGTCGGAGATGCGCGCCGCCTGCTGCATGTTGTGCGTCACGATCACGATGGTGTACTGCTTCTTCAGCTGGTAGATCAGCTCTTCGATGCGCTGCGTGGCGATCGGATCGAGCGCCGACGCCGGTTCGTCCATCAGGAGCACGTCGGGCTCGATCGCCAGCGCGCGCGCGATGCACAACCGCTGCTGCTGGCCGCCCGACAGCGCGAGCGCCGAATCGTGCAGGCGATCCTTCACTTCGTCCCACAGCGCGGCGTTCCGCAGGCTCTTCTCGACCATCTCGCGCATCTGCACGTGGCTGCGCGCCAGGCCGTTGAGGCGGATCCCGTACGCGATGTTCTCGAAGATGGATTTCGGGAACGGGTTCGAGCGCTGGAACACCATTCCGACCTGCCGCCGGAGCGCGACGACGTCGATGTCGGGTCCGTAGACGTCGCGGCCGCCGATCTGCACGCGCCCGGCGACGCGCGCGCCCGGGATGATGTCGTTCATCCGATTGAGCGTCCGCAGAAACGTGCTCTTGCCGCACCCGGACGGCCCGATGAACGCGGTCACCAGATTCGCCCGGATCTGCATCGAGATGTCCGACAGCGCGAGCTTCGAGCCGTAGTAGAACGACAGATGCTCGACGTCGATCTTGACCGGCGCCTCGTCGGGCGGCGTGGTGGTCTGACGGGGAACGGACGGCGTCATCGGCCGTGTCAGCGTCGGCAACGGCATTCGGGACTCCAGATCACCTGACATGCATGCGCTCGAGCCGCCGCGTCGCAATCCGCGCCAGCACCGAACAGATCAACACCATGCCGACGAGCGTGAGCGCGCCGGCCCAGGCCTGTCGATGCCAGTCCTCGTACGGCGAGATGGCATAGGTGAATACCTGCACGGTGAGCGACGAGATGGGCTGCGTCAGCTTCGTCGTGAAGAATCGATTGTTGAACGACGTGAACAGCAACGGCGCCGTTTCCCCCGCGATGCGCGCGAGCGCCAGCATCGCGCCGGTCACGACGCCGGGCAGCGCCGCGGGCAGCACGACCGTGAACACCGCACGGGCGCGCGTGGCGCCGAGCGCCAGCGCCCCTTCGCGCATCGTCGACGGCACGAGCAGCAGCAGCTCCTCGGTCGTGCGCGCCATGATTGGAATCATCATGATCCCGAGCGCCAGGCCGCCGGCGATCGCGCTGAACTGCTTGAACGGCAGGACGGCGATGCCGTAGGCGAAGACGCCGATCACGATCGACGGTACGCCGTTCAGCGTATCGGCGGCGAAGCGGATGGCCGTCGCGAACCGGCTGCCGGCGTACTCCGACATGTAGACGCCGCTGATGATGCCGACCGGGACGGCGAGGCCTGCGGCGAGACCGACCAGGATCAGCGTGCCGACGATCGCGTTGGCCATGCCGCCGCCCACCTCGCCCACCGGCTTCGGCATCTGCGTGAAGAACGCGAAGTTCAGCGCGGCGATGCCGCGGCTGACCACATAAAACAGCACGAAGGCGAGCGGCACGAGCGCGATCAGCACCGAGAGCGCGCAAAACCCGACGAACAGCGACGAGAGCGCCTTGCGGCGGGCCACGCGGGTCATGCGGCGGTCTCCGCGGCATCGTCTTCGACGAGCGCCGGAGCCCGGCGGCTCGCGCTCGTCATCGCCACGATGAGTAGCCGCGACAGCACGTTGATCGCGAGGGTGATCACGAACAGGACGAGGCCGATTTCGATCAACGCGTTGACATAGAGCGGATCGGCCGCCTCGGTGAATTCGTTCGCGATGACGGCCGCCATCGTGTATTGCGGCGCGAAGAGCGACGCCGTCACCTTCGGGCTGTTGCCGATCACCATTGTCACGGCCATCGTCTCGCCGAGCGCGCGGCCGAAGCCGAGCATCACGGCGCCGACGATGCCGGTGCGCGCGTAGAACAACGCGGCGCGGATCGCTTCAAAGCGGGTGGCGCCGAGCGCGTACGCGGCTTCACGCTGCGCCGCCGGGACGGTGCGCAGCACTTCGCGCGCGACCGACGAAATGAACGGAATGACCATCACTGCGAGGATCGCCGCGGCGGCGAGCATGCCGACGCCGAGCGGCGGTCCCGAGAACAGCGGCAGATGCCGCAGCGGCTCGGGCGTCCAGATTTCGAGCGCGCGCACCGCGGGCACGAGCACGAAGATGCCCCAGAGTCCGTACACGATCGACGGAATCGCGGCGAGCAGTTCCGTCAGGAACACGAGCGGCTGGCGCAGAACGTCGGGACAGAGTTCCGAAATGAAAATGGCGATGCCGAGCGAGATCGGCGTCGCGATGAGGAGCGCCAGAATGGACGAATAGAGCGTGCCCCAGATGAACGGGAGCGCGCCGAACTGACCGGCAACCGGATCCCACGTCGACGTGCGCCAGAACTCGAAGCCGAACTTCGCGATCGACAGCATCGACTGCCGCGTGAGCTCGAACCCGATGCCGACGACGATGAGCACGAGGAGCGCGCCGAAAGCGCCAGTGCCGACGCGAAACCACGTTTCGCTGTTGCGCATGAACGCCTGCTACCTTAGCGGGGCTGGGTTTCGCCGTCGTAACGGCGATGTTACAGGCGTGTAAACGGTGGCGGTTTACGCGTCGACGCGCCAGCCCTGCTTCTGCAGCTCCGCAATCTCGTGCCGGAACAGCGAGAGCGCCCGCTCCACGCGGTGCCAGTCGCGATAGCACGCATGCTGGCGCAGCGTTCGATCTTCCTCGCTGCGAATCTCCCATCCGGCTTCGGATCGATTCGACACGAAGTACTCGCGCACGTGATCCGCTCGGCGGAGACAAACGTCGAACATGGCGTCCTCTTTTCCGTCTACGCGGATCATTAAACGCTCGAGGACGACGTGTCAAATCCTCGAACGCGACGACTCGGATGCGCTCCTTCGCGGTTCGCGCTATCGCTTGGGATCGCCCATCTGGCGTTGCAGGTGCTCGTCGAGCGCCGCGCGGAACTCGGGTTCTGACAGCGCGCGATCGGCGCCGACGACGAAGCGGCACGGTTCCGCGTCGCACGCGCGATCGACGACGAGCACTTCGATGTAGTCGGATCCACCCTCAGCCGTTCGGGCCGAGAGCACGCTCAGGTTCGGGTTCCGCGTCGCGGCCACGTCCTGCGCGATGCGCCGGACGGCGTCGAGCGTCAGGGACATGACGGCTGGCGATGCAATTCGCCAGCCGTCGAATGCAGAGATTTACGACACCTTGATCTTGCTGAGCGCGGCCAGCTCGAGCTTGACGACGCTCGCGGGAAGCGGGGCGTACCCGAGATCGGCGCAGTACTTCTGGCCGTCGCTGAGCGCCCACTTCATGAAGTCGACCATCGATTTGGCCGACATCTTGTCCTTCGGGTTCTCGTAGAACAGCATCCACGTGAACGACGAAATCGGATACACGCCCTTGCCAGGCGCGTTTGTGATCGACACGCGGAAATCGGCCGGCATCTGCGCCGCGGCGCCCGCCGCCGCCGCCGTGACGGACGGCACCGACGCTTTGACGAACTCGCCCGCGGCGTTCTGCACCGACGCGTAGCTGATCTTGTTCTGCAGCGCGTAGATCAATTCCACGTAGCCGAGCGCGCCCGGCGTCTGCGACACGAGGCCCGACACGCCCTCGTTGCCCTTGCCGCCGACGCCCGTCGGCCAGTTCACCGACGTGGCGACGCCGACCTTGCTCTTGAACTCCGGCGAGATCTTCGATAGGTAGTCGACCCAGATGTACGTCGTCCCCGATCCCTCGGAGCGGTGCACGACGGTGATGTCCGTCGACGGCAGCTTCGCGCCGGCGTTCACCTTCGCGATCGCCGGATCGTTCCACTTCGTGATCTTCCCGAGATAGATGTCGGCGAGCAGTTGTCCCGTGAACTTCAGATCGCCCGCTCCCTGCACGTTGTAGACGGGGACGACGCCGCCGAGCACCGTCGGGAAATGCAGCACGGGGCCGGGCGCCGCCTTGAGCTGCGCATCGGTCATCGGTCCGTCGCTGGCGCCGAAGAACACCGTCTGATTCGTCAGCTGCTGGATGCCGCCGCCCGAACCGATCGACTGGTAGTTGATCGCGATGTTCGAGTGCAGCTTGTTGTACTCCGAGAACCACTTCGAGTAGATCGGATACGGAAACGTCGCGCCGGCGCCGTTGATCTGCTGCGTCTGCGCGGAGAGCGTCGCCCCGACGGCGACGGCCGCGACCGCGGCAATCGAAAACAGTTTCTTCATCGCGTGTGTCCTTTCGCTACGGCAGGAGGTAGCGGACGTTGACGTACACCATGTTCAGCTTCGCGGAGCTCGGCGTGCCGGCGGGCACCGAGAACGGCGTCCGCTCGAGGCGCGAGTACTGAATCATCATCTGCATGCCGCCGATCTTCGGATCGCGGAAGAACGTTTGCGTCAGGCCGACGGTCGGCTCGGTGATCTTCGCGTTCGACGCCGTGCTGCCGGGAACGCCGAAGCCGATCGCCTTGCCGTTGGTGTCGATCACGACGTTCGAATCGGCGTGGGTTTCGCTGTAATAGAAGTACAGGAGCGTGTTCTTCGCCTGGACCTCCGGTCCGACGATGAAGGAGTGCGACTTCACCGTCGAGAGGCTGCCGTCGCCCGCGACGACGAGATCCGGCGTGTTCGTGTTCGCGATATAGCGGCCGCCGCCGTCCGAGTTGAAGTAGTTCGCGACGATGCGGAAATTGTGCACCGGTTCGAGCACGGCGTTGATTTCTTCGCCCGTGCCGGTCGCCGTGTTGGCCGACGTGCTCGTCGCGGTCGGCAGCGCCTTGTAGCCGCGCACGAGGAACGCCGCGTCGATGTGCTGATGCGTCTTGCCCGTCTTCGGATCGAACGCGACCTTGCCGATGATGTCGGGATACGGATTCGGCACGTTCGTCGCGACGCCGCCGGCGTCGAGCTGGAATGCCGGGAACGCCGACGGCAGCGTCACGCCGCTGCCGATGTACTGCTCCGGATTTTCGAGCGAGAGGCCCGCCGTGACCGCGTCGCTCGCGTGCGCGATGAAGCGGAACTGCGTCGTGCGGCCCCACGTGAGCCCCATTTGGTAGTTCGTGTCCACGTCCTGGCTGTAGAAGATGTCGCCGGGCATCGGCGAGAGGCCGTTGCGATTCGGCGTCATCATGCTCCACGACTGGCCGCCGAGGAACTCGAACTTCCCGGACGTGAACTGCACCCAGTACAGACGCATGCGCAGCGTATTCGAGTTGCTCGTCACGTTCAGGCCGTTCGGCGCGTTGCCGAGGAAGTCGGCCTCGAGATAGCCCTTCACGCTGCCGCCGCCCGGCACCTTGCTCGTCGCTTGGAGCGTCAGGCGGGAGTTCTGCGTCGAGAACCGCGTCTCGTTGATGTTGCCGTTGGGCGAATTGCTGAACGGGTTCCCGCCAAACGACGTGCCGAGACCGTTGCCCGTGAACACGTCGCGCGCGATCATCGTGGCGTCCATGAAGCCGCCGATCAACAGGTCCGCGTCGCCGACGTGAATCGCAAGCGGCGAGGTCGGCGGGTTGGCGTCCGGCTTCTGTTCCTCTCCCGACGAAGCGGCGGCGGCCGCCGGAGTCGCTGCGGCGGTCGGAGTCGCTGCGGCTGTGGAGGCGCCATCGGCCGCGGCCGACGCCCAACTCGGCAGGAGCGCCATGATCGCCGCGGCACTCCACAACTGCATTCTTCGAAACGTCAAAGGTGTCCTCCTTTTTGCGCTCTTGCTCAGTCGGAGGACTGTACGAATCGTGTGTATCCGGTCGGTATCGAGCCAATTTCGGGCGTGTAAAATCTCGCCCGGACACACGGGTGTCTGTGGAGCGAACGCGGCCGTTCGCCTGCTCGTGCGGGGTTTTCTCCGACTGTAGGACCGAACCGGGAATTTCTTTCCAAACAGCCCCGTTCGAAATCCAATCACGGCCGTTCAGGCTGAACAGAAATCGGCTGGAACGCTGAGCAAATCGCTCGGCCGCTCCTAGGCCTGAGGCTTGCCCCGCGGGGCAGCACCATGACACGACTGGCTGTGGTGTGCCTGTGTGCGGCGGCGTGTGCGCGGACGGCGGGCGCGGCGACGCTGACGGTGAACGCCGGCGGCGATCTGCAGGCCGCCCTCAATGCCGCCAAGCCCGGCGACACCATCGTCCTGCAGGCGGGCGCGACGTTCACCGGCAACTACAAGCTGCCGGCGAAGGGCGGCACGTCCTACATCACGATTCGATCGTCGACGCCCGACAGCGCGCTGCCGGCGGACGGCACGCGCATCACGCCCGCCGCGGCGCCGCTGCTCGCGAAGATCAAATCGAACCAGAACGGCAGCGCGCTGCGGACGATCGGCGCCGCCGGCTACTGGCGTCTGCTCTTTCTCGAATTCGCGCCGGCCGTCTCGAACGCGAGCGCGGACCTGGTGGAGCTCGGCGCCGCCGACGCGACCCAGTCGACGCTCGCGTCGGTGCCGCAGCATCTGATCGTCGATCGCTGCTACTTCCACGGCGAACCGACGTGGAGCCAGCGGCGCGGCCTCGCGCTCAACAGCGGCGACACGCAGGTGATCAACTCGTACTTCTCGGAGATCCACGGCGTCAACGAGGACACGCAGGCGATCGCCGGCTGGAACGGGCCGGGGCCGTACCTGATCGAGAACAACTACATCGAAGCGGCCGGCGAGAACATCATGTTCGGCGGCAGCGATCCGAACATCCCGAACCTGGTGCCGGACACCATCACGCTGCGCGGCAACGACATCACGAAACAGGTCGCGTGGCGCACGGCGACGTGGACCGTCAAGAACCTCGTCGAGTTCAAGAACGCCGAGAACGTCCTCGTCGAGGGCAACACGATCGAGAACAACTGGCTGGCGGGCCAGCAGGGGTACTCGATCCTGATGACGCCGCGCAATCAGAGCGGCGGCGCGCCCTGGACGGTCGTGAAGAACGTCACCGTGCAGAACAACGTCATCCGGCACGTCGCCGCCGTGTTCGACATCGCCGGCTACGACGATCTGCAGACGAGCGAGCAGACCTCGGGCATCGTCATCCGCAACAATCTCGCGTACGACGTCAACACGTCGTGGGGTTCGTCCAAGAGCCCGGCGCCGGCGCGGTTCGCGGAGATCGGCGGCGGACCGAAGGACATCACGATCGATCACAACACGATCGACAGCAACGGCAGCAGCACGATCTTCATCTACGGCGGCTACTCGCTGACCGGCGTCCAGATCGCGAGCTTCACCGTCACGAACAACCTGCTGCGCGACAACGCGTACGCGATCTTCGGCGACAAGTACGGCGAAGGGACGGCCGGCCTGACGCAGTACGCGCCCGGCGCCGACGTGCGCGGCAACGCGTTCGGCGGCGGACAGGCCAAGCTGTATCCGACCGGCAACGACTTTCCGACGCTGGCGCAGTGGCTGGCGGATTTCGTGAACGTCGCCGGCGCCGATTACCGGCTCGTGTCCACGAGCCTCTCGAAGCACGCGGCGACCGACGGCGCCGACATCGGCGTCGATTTCACGGCGCTCGACGCCGCGATGAGCGGCGCGAGCGGCTCGACCTCCACGCCGCCGTCGACGCCCGCGCCGATGACGGTGCAGTTCGAGGATTACGACGGCGGCGGCCAGGGCGTCGGCTACTCGGACACCACGTCCGGAAACAGCGGCGGCGCGTATCGCAACAACTGGGTCGACATCCAGGCGACGACCGACACGGGCGGCGGCTACGACGTCGGCTGGGTGAAAGCGACCGAGTGGCTGGACTTCACCGTGACCGTGCCGCAGGCGGGCAGCTACACGATCGACGTCCGCGTGGCGTCGAGCGGCGCGGGCGGCACGTTCCACATCACGTCCAACGGCGTCAACGTCACCGGAACGCTGACGGTGCCGAACACCGGCGGCTGGCAGAACTGGACGACGATCACGAAGACCGGGGTGACGCTGCCGGCCGGACAGCAGGTACTGCGCGTGGTGATGGACACCAACGGCCCTGGCGGATCGGTCGGCAACTTCAACTGGTTCTCCATCCGCTAGCGCGACACGCGCCGCGCGCGGAACGGTATCATTCGGCTCGTGCTGGGCGAGCGACTCGCGGTCCGCGTTCAGCGTCTCGAATCGGTCGACGTCCTGCGCGGCGTCGTCATGATCCTGATGGCGCTCGACCACGTGCGCGACTACTTCGGCGCGCCGGGCAATCCCACGGACCCGGCGCGCGCGTCGGCGGCGCTCTTCTTCACGCGCTGGGTCACGCATGTCTGCGCGCCGGTCTTCTTCCTGCTCACAGGCACCGGCGCGTACCTCGCCCGGCGGCGCCGATCGCTCCCCGATCTCTCGCGGTTCCTGATCTCGCGCGGGATCTGGCTCGTGGCGCTCGAGCTGACGCTCTTCCGCTGTTTCGCCTATCAGTTCAACGTCGACTACCGCGTGACGATGCTCGTCATCCTGTGGGCGTTGGGCTGGTCGATGATCGCGCTCGGCGCGCTCGTGCATCTGCCGATCGCGGCGATCGCGGCGACGGGCATCGCGATGATCGTCGGGCACAACGCGTTCGACGGCATTCGCGCCGCGTCGCTCGGGCGCCTCGCGCCGCTCTGGACGGTGCTTCACGGCCAGGGTGTCGTGATCGGTCCGCCGCACCTCGTCTTCGTCGCGTATCCGCTCGTGCCGTGGATCGGCGTCACGGCGGCCGGCTACGCGCTGGGCCGCATCTTCGATTGGACGCCGGACCGACGCCGACGCTGGCTGTTCCGCGCCGGCGTCGCGCTCGCCGCCGCGTTCGTCGTGCTGCGCGCGGCGAACGTCTACGGCGATCCGTCGCCGTGGCGCGCGCAGGCCACATCGGTCAGGACGCTGCTGTCGTTTCTGAACGCGACGAAGTACCCGCCGTCGCTGCTGTTTCTGCTGATGACGCTCGGGCCCGCGCTGGTCCTGCTCGCCTGGCTCGACCGCGGGACGCCAAAGGTGTTCGCGCCGGTGCTGACGTTCGGCCGCGTGCCGCTCTTCTACTTCCTGCTGCACCTGCCGCTCATTCACCTCGCGGCGGTCGTGGTGTGCTCGTTGCGGTACGGCTCGGCACACTGGATGTTCGAGTCGCCGACGCTGGCGCGCTATCCGTTCACGACGCCGCCCGGCTGGGGCTACTCGCTGCCGTTCGTCTACGCGATGTGGGCGGCCCTCGTCGTCGCGCTGTATCCGCTGTGCCGCTGGTTTGCGGAGGTGAAGCAACGGCGCCGCACGTGGTGGCTCAGCTATCTCTAGAGTTTTTCGTACGCGAAGCCGCGCTCTTGCACGTACCCGATCGCCCACGTGTGCGCCGGTACGAGGCGCACGCCCGGCAGCAGGCCGGCGACGAGATCGGTGCGGATCTCCTGCGCTTTTCCGCCGGTCGCCTGCGCGAGCTCGCCGGCGATCGCACCGAGCGCCGCGTTGCACTGCCAGAAGACGATGCCGCGCGCCTGAAGACCGCGGACCGTGGCCGCGCCCGGGTTCGTCGCCGGACCGGTGAAGATGTTGCGCACCGATGGCTTTCCGGTCTGCGGGTCCTTGATGCCCCAGTGCTCGCCCACCTTGTACTTCTCCCACAGCGCGTCGGTCGCATTCATCGGAAACGCTTTGTGCGAGATGGCGCAGATGACGTTGATGTCGTTCGGCGGCTCGAGGTGCGACACCTCGCGGTGCGCCATCAGATAGGTGACCGGCTGCCGGAGCGGCGAATCGACGGAGAGATCGAACGAGCCGAGATCGAACACCTGCTTGTGCTTGCCCTTGAACGCGTCGAACCACGAGATGTCGATCGCGGGCGACGCCGATGGCGGCTGTGCGCCGGCCGCGGCGCCGAACGCCGCGACGCTGCCGATGGTGGTGAGGAAGGTCCGTCGATCATGAGCGCTCATGGAGCGCAGTATAGACGACTCGCGGCGGCGTTACGTCATTGTGACCGCTCGTCGGTATAATCCGCCGCCATGCGCCACCTGATTGTCGTCGTGTCCCTGGTGTCCATCGCCGCGGGCGCCCTGCGCGCGGCGAGTCCGGCGAAGCAGGTCATCGCGCATCGCGGCGCCTCGGGGTACGCGCCCGAGCACACGCCGGCGGCGTATCGCCTCGCGATCGAGCAGCACGCCGACTTCGTCGAGCCCGATCTCGCAGTGACGAAGGACAACGTCCTCATCTGCCTCCACGACGATTCGCTCTCCCGGACGACGAATATCGCGGAGGTGTATCCGGATCGCGCGAAAGCGCTCGCCAACGATCTGACGATCGCCGAGATCAAGAAGCTGGACGCCGGCAAGTGGTTCAAACCGGAATTCGCCGGGCAGCGGATCCAGACGTTTCAGGAAGCGATCGATCTCGTGCGCGCGCATCCCGGCACGGGGCTGTACCCGGAACTGAAGTCGCCGGAGCTGTACAAGTCGCGCGGCGTCGATCAAGTGCAGATCTTCGTCGATCTCATCCGGAAGAACGGGCTCGAGACCGCCGATTCGCTGACGAAGACGCCCATCATCATCCAGTCGTTCGACGAAACGGCGATTCGCCGTGTCGCCAGGGACCTGCCGACGATTCCGCGCGTCCTGCTCGTCGAGCGGCGCGGCGACGTGTCCGAAGCGCGGCTGCGGGACATCAAGACGTTCGCCACCGGCGTCGCGCCGGAGAAATCGCTCGTCGCCGAGCATCCCGAGCTGGTCAAACAGGCGCACGCACTCGGACTGACCGTGACGTGCTGGACGTTCCGCGCCGACGAGAAGACCGCCTTCCCCGCCGTGCGCGACGAGATGGCGACGTTCCTTTACGACTACGGCATCGACGCGCTGTTCACCAACAACCCCGACCAGTTCCCTCGCCGCTGACCTTCGGCCCGTTCGTCCATGTAAACACTGCGTAACGGCGGTGTGACGGACTGAGCAGTAGACTTGCACAGAGGCCAAGGTGTCGGAAATGATGCGGCGCAGAATGGATGTCACGGCGAACCAGACCTCAGCAGTGCTCGCGGCCAAAGCGCCCCACGCCGACTCGTCGGGCGCCAACGTCTACATCAACCGCGAGCTCAGCTGGCTGGAATTCAATCAGCGCGTGCTGGATCAAGCGCTCGACGACTCGCACCCGCTTCTCGAGCGCGTGAAGTTCCTCGCGATCGTCGGGTCGAACCTCGACGAGTTCTTCATGGTCCGGGTGGCGACGCTGCTGCGCAAGGAGCGCTCCGGTGCGGGCGGCGTCACGCCCGACGGCATGACCGTTACGCAGCAGCTCGCGGCGATTCGCAAGCGCGCGACCAAACTGCTCCAGGACCAGGCCACCTGCTGGAACGACGTCCTCCGGCCGGCGCTCGCCGAACACGGCATCCTGTTTCTCGAACCCGACGACTACACCGACGAGATCCGCCGCGCGCTCGCCGCGTCGTTCAAGTCCGACATCTACCCGCTGCTGACGCCGCTCGCGTTCGACCCCGGCCACCCGTTCCCGCTGATTTCGAACCGCAGCAAGAATTTCGCGGTCGTCGTCCGGCAGGGACGCCGCACGAAGTTCGCGCGCGTGAAGGTGCCGGCGCTGCTGCCGCGGTTCGTCCCGGTGCCGCGTACGTCGCATCGCCTGCAGGCGCGCCACACGTTCGCGTTTCTCGAGGACGTGATGCGCCTGAACCTCGGCGAGCTGTTCTCCGGCGTGGCGATCACCGACGCGCACCTGTTCCGCGTGATCCGCGACACCGACATGGAAGTCCCCGACGGCGCCGACGATCTGCTCGAGACCGTCGATCGCTCGCTCAAGCAGCTCCGGCACGGCCCGCCGTCGCTGCTGCAGGTCGAATCGTCGATGCCGAAGCGCGTGCTCGACATCCTCATCGAGAACTTCGAGATCAAAGACGACGTGGTGCTGCGGACGGCGAACCGCATCGACTTCTCGGACTGGATGGCGCTGCACCGGCTGCCGCTGCCGAACCTGAAGGACGCGCCGTTCACGCCGCGCCAGTTGTGGGTCGAGCACGCGCCCGATGACACCTGCGTCTTCGACGAGATCCGCGAGCAGGACTTCCTCGTCCATCACCCGTTCGATTCGTTCCACACGGTCGAGGAGTTCCTGCGCCAGGCCGCCACCGATCGGCACGTCGTCGCGATCAAGATGACGCTGTACCGCATCGGCAAGGACTCCCCGCTCGTCGATCTGCTCATCGACGCAGCCGACGCCGGCAAGCAGGTCGCGGTGCTCGTCGAATTGAAGGCGCGGTTCGACGAGCGCAACAACATCCAGTGGGCGACGCGGCTCGAGGAAGCCGGCATCCATGTGGTCTACGGCGTCGAGCAGTTGAAGACGCACTGCAAGCTGTGCCTCGTCGTCCGCAAGGAGACGGACGGCATTCACCGGTACGTGCACATCGGGACCGGCAACTACAACCGCAACACCTCCGAGGTCTACACCGACTTCAGCTTGTTCACGGCCAATTCGGCGATCGTCGGCGACGTGTCCGACGTCTTCAACGCGCTGACCGGCTACTCGCAGCGGGTGGACTACAAGGAGCTGCTCGTCGCGCCGCACGGGCTGCGCGCGGGACTCCTGCGCCTGATCGATCGCGAGATCGGCAACGCGCGCGACGGCCGTCCCGGCGCACATCGTCATCAAGAACAACGCGATTACCGACCCGGCGATCATCCAGGCGCTGTATCGCGCGTCGCAGGCGGGCGTCGACGTCGATCTGATCGTGCGCGGCGTCTGCTGCCTGCGTCCCGGCGTGCCGGGGCTCTCCGACCGCATTCGCGTGCGATCCGTCGTGGGACGCTTTCTCGAGCACTCGCGGATGTACTGCTTCGAGAACGGCGGCGAGCCGGCGCTCTTCATCGGCAGCGCCGACCTGATGGAGCGAAATCTCGATCGACGTGTCGAGACGCTCTGCCCCGTCTGCGATCCGGCAATCGCGCGCGAACTGCGCGACGTCGTCATCGCCGTCTATCTCCGGGACAACGACCGCGCCTACGAACTCGTCGATCGGAAATACCGTCGCGCCGTGCGCGCCGAGGGCGAGCCGCGCGTCAACGCGCAGCAGGTGCTCCTCGACTGGTATACCTCGCGCGGGTCGGCCTCCGACGACGCCAACGGTCCGCTTATCTCCTAATCAAGGATCCGAACGGCGGATCCGTCCTCGTCGAGCGTTACACCGATTTCACGTCGTCGATACACCCACTACATGAGCGGCGACTACTGTCGGACCTCGTTCTCGTTCAGGAGGTCCGATGTTTCTACGACGAATGGTGTGGCTCGTCTGCCTGACGCTACTGATGGTGCCGACAGCGGGGTGGGCCGACGCGGCGGCAGGCGCGCTGCGCGGCAGTGTGCTCGACCCTGATGGCCGCGCGGTCGTCGACGCCGCGCTGATCATCAGAAACGACACAACCGGCGCGGTGAAGACGACGGTCACCGACGAGCGCGGCCAGTTCTCCGTCGCCGATTTGATCACCGGCACCTACACGGTCGAAGTCGCCGTGCCGGGCTTCGACATCGTCCGCCGCCCGAACCTCGTCGTCGGCGATGGGACGACGGAGGTGGCGATCAAGCTGTCGGTCGCGAACATCAGCGAGACGGTGACCGTGTCGGCGGCGCTGCCGGCGGCGGCCGCCGCGGCGCCCTCGCAAGGATCGCTGACGGCCTCCTCCGCGCAGTCGCTCATCAGCAACGAGTTCATTCGCAACTACACGTCGCCGGTGTCCGACTACGCGCAGGTGCTGCAGATGACGCCGGGCACCTTCAACGTCGCGGCGAACGGTCCCGGACTCGGCGACACCAAAACGTTCTTTCGCGGCTTCAAGGACGGCTACTACAGCATGACGTACGACGGGATTCCGTTCGGCGACACGAACGACCCGACGCATCACTCGTGGGTGTTCTTCCCGGCGCAGACGATCGGGTCGACGGTCGTCGATCGCAGCCCCGGCACGGCGGCGTCGGTGGGACCGTCGACCTATGGCGGATCGGTCAACCTGATCTCCCGCGGCATGCTCGCGCAGCCGCTCGTCGCCGGCACGTACTCGTACGGCACGTGGAATACGAAGCTGCTCGACCTCGAGTACAGCACCGGCCAGTTCGGCGCCGACGGCCGCAACCGCTTCCTGATCGAAGCGCACCAGATGACGTCGGACGGCTACCAGACCTACAACGATCAGAAGCGCAATGCGTTTCAGGCGAAGTACCAGTACCAGGCGGGCGACAACACGAGCCTGACGGCGTTTTCGTCGGTGATGCAGCTGACGAGCAACACGCCGAACCAGAAGGGGTCGACGCGCGCGCAGATCGCGCAGTTCGGCGACAACTTCCTGATGACGGCCGACCCGAGCTCGCCGCTGTACTACGGCTACAACTTCTACAACATCCCGACGAACTTCGAATACGTCGGCTTCCGCACGATGCTGGGCAACGGGTGGTCCATCGACGCCAAGGGCTACACGATGCGCTATCACAACCAGCAGAACTACAACGGGCTCACCACGATCTCGGCGACGAGCGCGACCGACAAGCTGAACGCCTACTGGAAGGTCGGCAACCTGCTGCCGGTCTCGTACGTCAACGAGCACGGCATGTTCCGCACCGGCCTCTGGTCGGAGTACGCGTCGACGAACCGCTATCAGATCCCATCGGATCCGCGCACGTGGGTCGACTCGGCGGTCCCGAACTTCCACGAGCAGTTCGGGACGACGACGCTGCAGCCGTACGCGGAGTACGAGTGGCGCGTGGCGCCCACGGTGACGGTCACGCCGGGGATCAAGTTCGCCTACTACGATCAGAACTTCCGGCAGTTCGCCGACGGCAAGACCGTGGGCAGCCTGAGCGGTCAGCCGTACGTCGATCACGGAGCGACGTATCACGACACGCTGCCGTCGGTGAACGTGCACTGGCTGCCGCAGTCGTTCTGGTCGCTCTACGCGCAGTACGCGCGCGGCGACAACATTCCGCCGACGAGCGTCTACGACGTGAAGGGGGCGCAGGTCTCGGTGGCGCCCAAACCGATCACCGCCGACACCGTGCAGGTGGGATCGGTGTGGAAGTCGCGGCGCGCGACGCTCGACGCGAACTACTACCACATTCACTTCGACAGCGACTACTCGTCCACGCTCGATCCGGTGACGGGCGACACCGTGTACTTCCTGAACGGCGCCGCCGTCACGCAAGGCGTCGAAGCCGAGAGCACGCTCATCGTCGGCGGCGGGCTGTCGGTGTATCTGAACGGCACGAAGGGCGCGGCGAAGTACACCGACAGCGATCTGTGGGTGCAGAACTCGCCGTCGGCCACCGAGACGATCGGCATCACCTTCAACAAGATGGGCTGGAATCTCGGGTTCTTCAGCAAGCGCATCGCGGGCATCTGGCAGGACAACGGCGCCGCCCACCAGGCGGTGGAGATCGATCCGTTCGACATCACGAACCTGTTCCTGAACTACACGTTCGGGCGGAATGCCGGCCACTTCTCGCAGTCGCGCATCCGGTTCGCGGTCAACAACCTGACGGACAACCACGCGATCACCGGCGTCACGCCGGCGTCGACGAAGTCGAACCTGCCGGCGCCCGGCGATGTGCTGACGCTGATGGCGGGGCGGAGCGTCTCGATCGCGTTTACGGTCGGCTTCTCGACGCGGTAGCTAGTCGCGTTTGGTCTGGTCGGCGCCCCGACGGGGCGGTTGCGGAACCGCTCACGTCGGGACGCCGAACTTCGGCAGCACCCACACCTGCAGCGCGTACCACACGACGAGGACGCCGACGATCGTCAGTGCGTTCTCCATGTCATCGTCCTTCGAGCAGCCGTTTCGCGTCCGCGTGCGCGCGCTGCTCCACCGTCGTCGGGATCGACACCGCCCCCGCGAGCTCGCGCCGCAGCACGGCGCGTGCGCGGTGGAGCCGCTGCTTGACGTTGGCCTCGGACAAGCCGGTCACCTCGGCGACTTCCTTCGTCGACAGCCCTTCGAGCTCGCGCATCACGACGATCGTCCGCAGCCGCGGCGCGAGCATGTTGAGCGCCTCCTGCAACTGCGCGTCGATCGACGCGTCGATCAATCGTTGATCGGCGGGCGTCGCCGGATCGGCGGCGCACATCGGGTCGAGCGGATCGAACCGCGCGGGCTCGCCGACGCGCCGGCGCCGCTTCATCAGGCAGGCGCGGCGCACGGTCGAGTACAGCCACGTGCGGAACGCCTCGGGCTCGGCGATGCGGCTCGCGTGCTCGTACGTCTTGAGCAGCGCCTCCTGCATCACGTCTTCGGCGTCCTCGGGATGTCCGCACACGAGCAGACTGAACCGATACGCGACCTCCTGCGCCCGCATGAGCAGACGCTCCATCGCGTCGCGATCGCCCGTGGCGGCGTCGCGCACGAGCGCGGCGTATTCAGCTTTCGGATCGGCGGCCACCGCCATCATTGTACGGGCCGCGCATGATCGCCGTCGAACGGCGCCGCGATCGCGCCGCGCGTCCCGCCCGTTACGCCGGCACCGCCTCGCCGACGACTTCGACGACCGGTGTCAGGCGCACGCCGCCCTTCAACGAGTTCGCGATCAGACAGCTGTGCTCCGCTTTGTCGAGCACGCGACGGGCCGCCTCGAGATCGGTCCCCGGCGGCACCACGAGATGCGCGTGCAGATCGAAACCGGTGAACTGCGTCGCCCGGTCGATGCGGTCGAGCGTGCCGGTCGCCTCGCAGCGCAGCGACGTCCACGGCAGCTTCGACGCGCGGGCGACGCCGCGAAACGTCAGGACGAAGCAGTCGGCGAGCGCGGCGGTGAGCAACGTCTCCGGCGACCAGCGATCACCGGGGCCGTCGAACTCCGCCGGCGACGCCGATTCGAGTGTGACGACCCGATCCGCCGTCAACTCGACGTCACCGACGGTCGTCGCCGCGGCGGCGACGAGGTAATGGTGAGGAAATGCGTGCATGCGATGCTCTCCTGCAAGAGAGATGCAGGGGCGTCGGCGGCGGTGACAGCGGCGCGCTGCCGGAAATCCGTCAGCATGCCGCGTGAGTGCATGTAAGCTGAGACGATGTTCACGCCACGGCCGATTGGCTACGCCCGAACGCCGCACACCGATACGAAGCAGATTCCGAAAGGCGTCGGCGCGAAGCACGATGCCGAGGGCACGCTCGACATCCTGCCCGAGTTCGAAGCCGGCCTGCGCGACATCGAAGGCTTCTCGCACCTGTACGTGCTCTGGGAGTTCGATCGCGCCGGCGGGTTCGATCTGATCGCGACGCCGCCGACCGACGAAGGGCGTCCGCACGGCGTCTTCGCGACCCGTTCGCCTCGCCGTCCGAATCCGATCGCGCTGACCGTCGTCGAAGTCCTCCGGCGTGACGGCGCGAAGATTCACGTGCGCGGCGTCGACATGCTCGACGGGACGCCGATTCTCGACATCAAGCCGTACCTCTCGAGCGTCCCGGAGGACCGCCTGCGCCGCGGCTGGCTCGCCGATGCCGAGGCGCGCGCCGCCAAGAACCGATAGTCGAAAACCGACCACGCCGAATCGTTTGCTCGCCAACGCTGTCACCGCGGTTGCATCTCGTGCATCTCTGGAACAGTGACACGCGTTTTTCGTCGCATTCTCGTCGTCGCGGCGACGCTGATCCCGGTCTGCGCCGCGGCTCAGGAGCCGCTCTCGGTGGATCGGGCCGTTCAGTCGGCGCTGGCGCACAACGCCTCGCTCCGCGCCGCGCGCGCCGGTCTGGACGAGGCGGCGGCCCGAACCACACAGGCGCGATCCGGGTTTTTCCCGCGCCTCTCCGTCACCGAAGCGTGGCAGCGCGGTGACCAGCCGGTCTTCGTCTTCAGCTCCCTCCTGTCGTCGCGTCAGTTCGCCGCCGCGAATTTCGCGATCGATGCGCTGAACCATCCCGACCCGATTGGGTTTTTTCACACGACGTTCGGCGTCGAGCAACTCGTCTTCGACGGCGGCCGGCAACGTGCCGCCGCTGCGTCAGCGTCGCTTGGACGTGACATCGCGGCCGCCGGCATCGACGAAGCCGCATCGGGCCTTGCGGTGCAGACGACGCAGACGTTTGGGCGGCTGCTCGCCTCGGAAGCCGCGAAGCGCGCGGCGGACGCGGGCGTCGACGCCGCGCGACAGGATCTCGCGCGCGCGCAGAACCGGCGCGACGCCGGACGCGCGACCGATGCCGACGTCCTCGCGCTCGTCGTCCACGTCGCCGACCTCGAGCAGCGATCGATTCAGGCCGGCGCGGACGCGGCCGCGGCGCGGGCCGAACTCAACCGCTTGATGGGGGCGCCGGTCGACGCACCGCTCGTCCTCGCCGCGCCATCGCCGTCCGGCGACGCGGCGTCGTCGCTCGATCTCCCGGCGTTGCTCGCCGAAGCGGACGCGGCACGGCCGGAGATCAAGCGCGCGCAGGCCGCAACCGGCATCGCCGCTCGCGCGCGGACGCAGGCCGCCGCCGCGCTCGTGCCGCAGGTCGCCGCGCAGGCAGCCGTCGACGTCAGCGGGACGCAGTTCGCCGATCGCGCGTCCTCGTGGATCGTCGGCGCCGAGATTCGATGGACGTTCTCGACCGGCGGCGCCGAGCTGGCCGAACGCAAGGCCGCCGCCGCTGGCCTCGCGCGCGCCGCCGCCGACGCGGACGACGTCCGGTCCGGCGTCCACGTCGAGGTCGTCACCGCGGCCGGCCGCGTCGAGGCGGCGCGCGCCCGCGAAGCCGTCAGTCGCGCCACGGTCGATCAGGCGCGCGAGACCCAACGCATCGTCCGCGATCGTTTCGAGCAGGGCATGGCGGGCGTCAACGACGTCCTGCGCGCGTCGACCGCCGTTCTCGACGCGGACGCCCACCGGACGGCCGCAATCGTCGACACGCTGATCGCCGACGCGATGCTGCGGCGCGCGGTCGGCCGCCACCCCTAGCGAGGATGCTTGTGAACAAGATCTCCATCGGACTGGCCGCCGCGTCGCTGTCAGCCGCGTGCGCATCGACGCCGCCACCCAGGGCTGAGGAGCGCGCTCCCGTCTCCGTGGCCACGGCCGCCGTAGAGATGACGAATCTCCCGGCGGTCGTCGAGGGCGGCGGCGTCGTGCGCGCGCGGGTGACAGCGGTCGTCGCGAGCCGCGTGATGGCGCCCATCTCCGCCGTGGCCGTCCGCGCCGGCGACCACGTCCGCCGCGGCGACGTGCTCGTCACGCTCGATGCGCGCGATCTGCGTGCGAACCAGGCGCGCGCCGACGCCGCCGCCCTGTCGGCGTCCGACGCGGTACGCGCCGCGGAGGCGGACGTTCGCGCGTCGGCGTCGGCGGTGCGTCTCGCGACGCTCACACGCGATCGCGTGGCGACGCTGGAGGCGAAGCGGTCCGCCACCGCAGAGGAGCTCGATCAAGCCGACGCGGCCTTGAGCGCGGCGGAGGCGCAGCACGCCGGCTCGCAAGCGCGGCTCGCCTCCGTCGTCGCCGCGCGCGATGCCGCGAACGCCGCCGCCGACGCCGCCGCAATCGCCACGACGTACGCCACGCTGACGGCGCCGTTCGACGGCATCGTCGCCGACCGGCGCGCCGAGCCCGGTTCGATGGCGGTACCGGGCGCGCCGATGCTGACGCTCGACGAATCGACGGCGTATCGCCTCGAAGTCCGCCTGGACGACTCGCGCGCCGCGCTCGTCCACGCCGGCGCGGCGGTCGACGTCCGGATCGACGCGAGCGCGACGACGGTCGCCGGACACGTCGGCGAGATCGCGAACGTCGATCCCGCGTCGCACAGCTTTCTCGTCAAGATCGATTTGCCAGCGGCACCGGATCTGCGTTCCGGTCAGTTCGGCCGCGCGTGGTTTCCCGGCGCGCCGCGCCGCGCGCTGACGATCTCGGCGACGGCACTGGTGCGCCGCGGCCAACTGACGTTTGCGTTTCTCGTCGAGCCGGGCCGCCGCGTCCGCCTGCGTCCCGTGTCGATCGGCGCGGCGTCCGGCGATCGCGTCGAACTGCTCGCCGGCCTGCGCGCCGGCGACCGCGTCGTCGTGTCGCCGGATCCGTCGCTCGGCGACGGCGCGGCCGTGGCAGGAGCGCGGCCGTGACGAAGCCCACCGGCGCGGCGGGACAGCTCGCCGCCGCGTTCATTCACTCGAAGCTGACGCCGCTCGTCATCCTCGGTTCGCTGTTGCTCGGCGTCTACGCCGTCGTCGCGCTGCCGCGGGAAGAAGAGCCGCAGATCATCGTGCCGATGATCGACGTGTTCGTGGCGATGCCGGGCGCGCAGCCGTCGGAAGTCGAGCAGCGAGTGACGCGGCCGCTCGAGAAGCTGCTCTGGGAGATTCCCGGCGTCGAGTATCTCTACTCCACGTCGAGCGCCGGCGGCGCGATGGTCATCGCACGCTTCATCGTCGGCGAAGACGAAGAGCGGGCCCTCGTGCGCCTGAACCAGAAGCTCGCGGCGAACGTCGCGCTGATCCCGCCCGGCGCGTCACCGCCGGTCGTCAAGCCGCGCGCGATCGACGACGTCCCGGTGATGGCGCTCACGCTCTGGGGACCGCGATACGACGATGCGCAGTTGCGGCAGTTCGCGGCGCAGCTGCACGACACGCTGAAAGAGCTGCCGGACGTCTCCGAGATCGCGATCATCGGCGGTCGGCCGCGACGCGTCACGGTGGATCTCGACCCGGCGGCGCTCGCCGCACGTCATCTCGATCCGCTCGCGGTCCGCAGCGCGCTCGTGCGCGCGAACGTCCGCGGAACGGCGTCCGGCGTCGTCGCCGACAACCGAACGACCCTCGTCGAGACCGGCGACTGGCTGACGTCGGTCGAGGCGGTGCGCCGCGTCGTCGTCGGGACGAGCGGCGATGCGCCGGTGCAGCTCGACGACGTGGCGACCGTCCACGACGGGGGCGGCGAGCCGGACGCGTACGTGATGCAGCATCCGAGGCGCGGCGAGGCCTACCCGGCGGTGACGCTCTCGATCGCCAAGCGCAAGGGGACCAACGCCATCGCGCTGACGCGCGCGGTCGAGCAGAAGCTCGCCACCGTGCGCGGCTACCTCTTGCCGAGCGACGTCACGATTTCGGTCACGCGCAACTACGGCGAGACGGCGGCGCAGAAGTCGAACGAGCTGCTGTGGCACATGTTCCTCGCGGTCGTGTCCGTCTCCGCCCTGATCTGGTTCGCGCTCGGACGCCGCGAATCCGCCGTCGTCCTGACGGCGATTCCCGTCACGCTCGCGCTGACGCTCTTCGTCTTCTATCTGTACGGCTACACGCTGAACCGCATCACGCTCTTCGCGCTGATCTTCTCCATCGGCATCCTCGTCGACGACGCGATCGTGGTGGTCGAGAACATCGTGCGGCACCTGCGGATGGCGCGCGACGGACGGAACGTCGACGCGGTCGCGGTGCGTGCCGTGGACGAAGTCGGCAACCCGACGATCCTCGCGACGCTCGCGGTGATCGCCGCGATCCTGCCGATGGCGTTCGTCGGCGGCCTGATGGGACCGTACATGCGGCCGATTCCGGTCGGCGCGTCGGCCGCGATGTTCTTTTCGCTCGTCGTCGCGTTCGTCGTCACGCCGTGGGCCGCGGTCCGGCTGCTCGGACGCACGCATGGTCATCACGACGACACCGAGGATCGGCTGACGCGCGGCTACCGCCGCGTCATGCGGCCGCTCATCGCGCGGCCATCGGTCCGGTGGGCCGGCCTCGCGGTCGTCGCCGTGCTGCTCATCGCCGCCGTCGCGTTCGTGCCGCTCGGCTGGGTGACGGTGAAGATGCTGCCGTTCGACAACAAGAGCGAACTGCAGGTGATGGTGCGCCTCCCCGAGGAGGCGCCGCTCGAAACGACGGCCGGCGTCGCCGCCGCGCTCGCGGACGAGGCGCTGCGTGACGCGGCGGTCGTCGCCGTGCAGAGCTACACCGGCGCGGCGTCGCCGTACACGTTCAACGGCCTCGTGCGGCACTACTTCCTTCGTCGCCAAGCGAACCTCGCGGACTTGCAGGTGATGCTCGTCCCCAAGGACGAACGCCGCGAGCAGAGCCACGCGATCGCCAAGCGGCTGCGCCTGCGGCTGGCGCCGATCGCCGCGACGCTCGGCGCGAGCCTTCAGGTGGTCGAGGTGCCGCCGGGACCGCCCGTGCTGCAGACGCTCGTCGCGGAAGTGTACGGGCCAGACGCGGACCGTCGCCTCGCGCTGGCGACGCAGGTGCGCTCGACGTTCGAGCACACGGCCGGCGTCGTCGACGTCGATTGGTACGTCGACGCGCCGCACGCGAAGTGGACGCTCGCGGTCGACGAGGAGAAAGCGGCGCTGGCGGGGCTGTCGAGCGGCGAGGTGGCGGCCGCCGTCGCGATGGCGAGCGACGGCGCCGGCGCGGGACTGTTGCACGACGCCGCGGCGCGCGAGGACGTGCCGATCGTCCTGCGGCTGCCGCGCGGCGAGCGCGGATCGCTCGCGGCGGCCGAGATGCTGCGGCTCGGTCCGCGATCGGTGTCGGTCGGCGAGCTGACGCGGCCGGCGCTCGCGACCGAGGCGCAGAGCATCTATCACAAGAACCTGCAGCCGGTGACCTACGTCACCGGCGACGTCGCCGGCGCGGCGGAAAGTCCCGTCTACGCGATCCTCCAGATGAACAAAGCGCTCGCGGCGGTGACGCTGCCCGGAGGATACGGACTCGAGATCTTCAACACGCGGCTGCCGTTCGACAGCTCGAAGTACGCGATGAAGTGGGACGGCGAGTGGCACATCACCTACGAGGTGTTCCGCGATCTCGGCCTCGCGTTCGCCGCCGTGCTCGTGCTGATCTACATCCTCGTCGTCGGCTGGTTCCAGTCGTTCGTCACGCCGCTCACGATCATGCTGGCGATTCCCTTTTCGCTCGTCGGCATCCTGCCGGCGCACGCGCTGCTCGGCGCGTTCTTCACCGCGACGTCGATGATCGGCTTCATCGCCGGCGCCGGGATCGTCGTCCGCAACTCGATCATCCTGGTCGACTTCATCGAGCTGCGGGTGAAGGACGGGATGTCGCTCGAGGACGCGGTCGTGGACGCCGGCGCCGTGCGGTTCCGTCCGATGGCATTGACGGCGGCCGCGGTGATCGTCGGGTCGGCCGTGATCCTGTTCGATCCGATCTTCCAGGGACTCGCGATTTCGCTGATGGCCGGCGAGGTCGCGTCGCTGCTGCTCTCGCGCATGACGGTGCCGATCACGTACTACCTGACGCACCGTCGTCGCCCGCAAGCCGACGCGGCGCCGGTGGCGGCGGCGTAGGAGGCGCGATGGCGATCCAATCGGTGCTCGCGGCGGTGGATTTCGGCGAGGCGTCGGCGCGCGCCGTCGCGGTGGCGGGCACGATCGCGGATCGGTGTCACGCCGCGCTGCGGCTGCTGCACGCCGAATCGGCCGAGGCGCCGCCCTACTTCACGTCCGAGCAGCTCGACGATCTCGAACGCCAGCGCCAGGCGATGGAAACGCAGGCCGAGCGATTCCTCGCCGACTTCGGCCGGCGACACACCGCCGCGCCCTTCACGGCGACGATTGAGCGCCGGGCGGCGATCGACGCCATCCTCGACGCGTCGGCCGGCGCCGATCTGATCGTCATGGGCACGCACGGGCGTCACGGCCCGAAGCGCTGGTGGCTCGGCTCGGTGTCCGAGCGCGTGCTGCGCGACGTCAACCGGCCGCTGCTCGTCGTGCGCGCCGCGGACGGCGATCGCGCGGCGACGACGCCCGAGCACCTGTTCGATCGGACGCTCGTGCATGCGGCGGCGCCGATCGCCGGCGAACGGGCGCTGGCGTTCGCGCGCGACCTCGCCGCGCATTTCGGCGGCACGGTGACCGATTCGCGGCATGGCCTCATCGAACCCGAGCTCGAACGCTGGCACGCCACGCTGCTCGTCGCGGCGGTGCCCGAGCCGCGCGCCGCCGCGTGGACGTCGAACTACGGCGAGCCGCTCGTGCGCTTTTGTACCGTTCCGATCCTGTTCGTTCCCGAATTCACCATGCGAGGTTCGCGATGACGCTGGAATCGATGCTGCGGGCGATTGCGGGCACGTTCGTCGCCGCGAGTGTGCTGCTCGGCATGTACGTGCACCCGTACTTTCTGTGGTTCACGCTGTTCGTCGGCCTGAACCTGCTGCAGTCGGGCTTCACCAACTGGTGTCCGATGATGTCGTTCCTGCGAAGGCTCGGCGTCCGCGAGACCGGCGCCTAGGGTCGACCGAGACGCAGCGGCTCGCCGCGTTCGGTCGATCGGCGAATCTCGACCGTCTCGTCCTGATTCAACGTGCCATCCGCCAGTCTCGGCCCGTCGACGAGGAGTCTGCGGTCGGCATCACGGGCCGTCCGTTCGTAGACGAGCACGAGTGCCATCGTCAGCAGCGCGGCGGCCATCGTTCGGCGTGTCGCGAAACGGCCGGTCGCCCGCTGCGCGACCCACGCGGCGCCGGCGCCAATCAGGACGTACGCGACAGGCAGGTAGGCCACGCCGAGGCGAACGTAGCCGTAGAACAGGACGGCCGACGCGACGAGCGCGACGAGCGGGCCGCCGACCACCGCCAGCGCCGCGGGCCGGCGTTTCAGCGCGACGAGTCCGACGATCAACAACGCCAGCCGAATCGGAATCAGCCACCAGTTCGCGGGATCGACGAGATCGACGCGCCGGCGCACGCCGTCGACGCCGACGGCGAGGTCGTCGACGAAGAACCCCTGACCGAGACATCCGACCGTGAACGCGAGTTTGCGGCCGACGAGGCGGAGCGCGGCGCCCGGATTGTTGAGCAGCCACAGCGCGCCGATCTCGTATCCGTGCACGTACAGGTCGTACGCCGCCGGACACGCGAGATCGAGCTGACCGGCCTCGAGCGCGGCGCTCGTGTCGCCCTGGCAGCGATCGAGCATCGGGTGATCGCGGTTCGGTACGCCGTCAGCGTCCTCGTGGTTCGCCATCGCGAAGTTGAACGGCCCGTACGATGTCACCGGCGCAAAGCGCGGCAGCGGTCCTGCCACGCGGCCGACGTGTGCCGCGTTGAACGCGGAGAGCGTTCGCCAGTGCCAGATCGTTGTCGGCGTCAGCACGAGCGCCATCGCGGCGGCGTAGAGAAGCAGGTCGACGCGCGCGCGCCGGCGCATCCACGCCCATGCGCCCCACACGACTGCCGCGGCGAGGAACTCCGCTCGCACGAGCGACGCCGCGCCGGCGAGCACTCCTGCAAGCGCCGCCCACGCCCGCGGATGCGTGGCGGCGTCGCGAAGCCACCGCCACGCCGCCGCGGCAGCGAGCGTCACGAGCAGGCCGTACAGCGCCTCCGAGTTGGCGACAGTGCTTTCGACGATGTGGCCGAAGTCGAAGGCGAGCAGCACGGCGGCCGCAATCAACGCGCCCGAACCGGCGACCTCTCCGGCCAGCAGCGCGGCGGCGCCGACCGTTAGTGCGCCGAGCGCGGCGGTCAGCAACTTGATCGCCGACACCGGCACGGGACCGCCGGTCGCCCCTGTGGCGTGGAACAGACCTGCGAGGAGCAGCGGCCAACCTGGCGGATGGAACGGGATGCCGTTGTCGTACACGCGCCCTTGCGCGATGGCGCGCGCGTACGCGACGAAGCGCGTCGCGTCGCCGTAGTAGAAGACGCTCGTCAGCGACGTGGTTTCGCGCCACGCGTACGGAAACCACCATCGCTCGACAAACGCGACGACCACCGCCGCGGCGACGAACGCGCGCGCGAAGGCGCCGATCGCCGGCGCATCGTGGAGTTGCGCGTGCCGGTCCAACGCCGTATCGTGGCGCCGTGGCGCGCCGCGTCCTCGCCGCCTCCGGTCTCGTTCTGCTCCTCGCCCTGCCACGAGTCGCGCGGCTCCTCTATCCGCAGGTCTGGATCGAAGACGACTCATACATCCACGGCGCGTTTCTGCTCACGCGAGGATACCTGCCCTATCGCGACTTTCCACTCCCGCATTTTCCGCTGCTGGAGTACGCGATGGCCGCGATATTTCGCGTGGCGCCCGTGACGATTCGAACGGCGGAGCTGTTCACGGCGGCGGCCGCGTTCGCCAGCTCGCTGCTCGTGTTCTCGATCGGCCGGCGTCTCGACGGTCCCGCGACAGGGCTCCTGGCCGCCGTCGTGTTCGCGACGAGCGATCTGCTCTTCCGCTATCACGTCTTCGAGCGCGAGGTCTTCCTCATCGTGCCGGTTCTCGCGGCCGTTCGTCTCCTGATGCCCAACCGCCGCACACCCGCCCCGGCATCGTCGGCGATCGCCGCCGGCGCGCTGCTCGCATGCGCGATGGCGATCAAGTTGACCGCCGTCGCCACACTCATCGCCACGATCGGGTGGCTCGTCGCCGACGGTGGTCGACGATCGGCGGCGCGCGTCGCGGCGACGACGGCCGCGCTGCTCGGCGCCGCTGCGTGCGCGCTGGCGTGGCGCTTCGGCCTCGACTTCCTCGTGCAGGTATTTCTGTTCCGCGTCGTCCACGCGACGTTTCCGTCGATCGGCGTCAAGGTGGACGAAGTGCGCTACACGCTGGACGTCAGCCTCGCCCTGGGCGTCGCGGGGCTTGGGCTGATCGCCTGGCGCGGCGACGGCCGGCGCTGGCTCGGACCGCTCCTGCAGCTGGCGACCGGCGTGCTGGTGCTGATCGTGCTGAACCCGACGTTCTGGGCCCACACGGGCATCGAGCTCCTGCCGTGGCTCGCGCTGCTATCGGGTCACCTGCTCGCGGCGACATGGCGCGCCGTCAGCGGATCGGCTCGCGGCCGCGCGGCGCCGCTCGTCTGCACCATGGCCGCGGCGGCGCTACTCGCGTCGATCGTGCCGCTGCGCAACGTGAACTGGCAACCGGGCGAAGACACCGCGTACGGCTTCGGCTATCGCGACCGCGCCGAGCTCGACGCAATGGGCGCCTTCGTGCGAACGCATTCGGCTGCGGACGCGACCGTCGCCACGCCGCCGATCATCGCCTTCGTCGCGAACCGCGCCGAGGTGATTCCCTACCCGGAAGTGGCCGGCACGATCGACGAGCTGACGACGGCGGTGCGGCGCGATGGCGTGTGGCGGGCGATCGCCCGCGCCGCCGCCGAGCCGCTGTCGTTCTGGGACAGCGTCGAAGCCTCTCGCGACCACATGGCGCCTCGGCTCGACGCGGCGATCACGGCGCATCGCGTCGCCGTCGTCATCGACGACTCGCCCGACGATCTCCTCGCCGTGCCGCTCGTCAACCTGACGCCCGATCGCCTCTCGCAGTCGGGGTACGGTCTCGAGTGGGCGTCGGCGCATTACGAAGCCTGGGTGGCGAAGTAAGGGGCCGCGCGCCCGGATCGCGGGTCCGCGCGCGCGGCCGAGCGGCTAGTAGTCGACGCGGAAGCCGATCTGGAACGTTCTCGGATCGAGCATGCCGATGATCTGGTTGTACGTCGAACCGGTCTGCGTGAGGAAGAAGTTGTCGACCGGATTCGCGTTGAGGATGTTGTACATGTCGAGCATCACGGTGACGCCGCGGCCGCCCGACAGATCGAACCGCTTGTCGACGCGCACGTTCAGCGCGGCGACGTTGTCCGATCGCTGGGTCAGGTTCTGCAAAAAGAAGAACTGCGAGCCGGCGTTCGGCAGGACGACGTTGGCGATCGGCGCGTAGTTCCAGCCGCTCTGGAGCCGGAAGTTCGGCGCGATGCCGATCCCCAGCTTGCTCGTCACGTAGCGTCCCGACAGCACGTACGCCCACGTCGACGTCGGCTGATAAAACGGAACGTTCGGGTTTGGGTTGTAGTTGAACGTCGCGCCGCCAGCGCCCGGCAGGCCGAGCGGGTTCGACTGCGTCAGCGGATCGGTCGACGCGCCGCTCGCCAGGTTGTACTGCTCGTTGCGCGTCCAGTCGAACGCGCTGAAGACGAACAACCCGCCGGTGAACCGCTTGTTGAACGCGAGCTCGACCGTGTCGTAGTTCGACTGGTCGGCGCCGTTGGGCAGCGTGTCGATGACGTTCTGCACGTGCCCTTTCAGCGACGTCGGGATGTCCATCAGCGTCACGGTCTGCGTGCCGGTGACCGTCGGCGCTTTCGGATTCGCCGCGTTGTACTGCTCGAGCGTCAGCGTGGTGGTGTACGGCACCGTGAACTGGCCGTTCCACAGCGTGTTGAACGCGCCGTATTCGTCGCGCAGCATCTTGCGCACGTAGGCGAGGCGCAGCGACGACTCGCCCCAGAACTGACGTTCGACCGACAGATCGATCTCGTCGGTGTACGAGTTCGGCATGTTCGCGTTGTAGGTCGTCGACGATCCGCCCGACGAGGAGACAAGCTGACCGTTTTCCTGCGGACCGTCCCAGATGCCGTTGCCGTTCGGATCGGTCCAGACGTACGTCTTCTGGTTGAGCCCGCCCGGATCGACGTTCGCGAACGTCTGCGCGACGTTGAAGTAGTAGCGGCCGTAGAACGCCTTGACTGCCGTCTTGCCGTCCCCCATCGGATCGATGGCGACGCCGAGCCGGGGGGCGACGTTGTTGAACACCTTCAAGTTCGCCGATTGCGAGGTGAACGACGGGAAGATGGAGGTGAGCAGCGGCGCGTGCACGGCGCTCGTGTAGTACGGCTGCTGGCGATCGTAGCGAACGCCGGCGGTGACCGTCACGCGCTGGTTCGCCGTCCACCGATCCTGCGCGAACAGCGCCTGGCCGCGGTCGGCATCGATCGGCACCGTCCAACTGCTGCCCAGCTGTGTCGGGTCGCCCGTATCCGACAAGACGACCTGCGCTGGCGCGCCGTTGCGCGTTTCATAGAGCACCGGCCCAGAGGTCCCGATTCTGGCGTACGTTTCCATGTCGTTGCGCCACTCATAGCCGAACTTCAGGTCATGACTGCCGAAGTTCGATGGCAGGAAGTACGTAGCCGTCGCGAAGACCTGCGGCTTCGCGCGCTCGAGATCGAACGGCCCTCCAACGCCCGCGGCATTGAACCAGCCCGCACCTGTATCCAGACCGGTGCCAAGATCGTGCGTCGGCGGGAACTTGGTGTAATCGACCGACGGCCGCTCCGGGAAGTCGTAGCCGAACTCTCCGACGTTGAGTTCCGAAAAGAAGCGGTTCGACCAGACGCGCTGCCACTTGCCGTTGTACATCCAGCTCGGGCTCGTCTGCGCGAGCGTCGACTGCGACGGTGTCGATGCCGAAAGGCCGCGATAGGGCTTCTGCTTCTTGCTCCACTCGTAGAAGCCGATCAGCGTGTCTTTTTGCGTCGGCTTGTACGTCTCTTTGGTCGTCACCGTGTTGAAGACGCCAAGGTCGGTCGCGAGGTTCTGCGGCACGCCCGAGATCACCTTGTCGATGTGGAAGTGATCGAACGCGCCGTAGAACCACGCCTTGTCCGTCGCGATGGGACCGCCGAGGTCGGCGTGGGTCTCCCAGAACAGAATGTTCGGGTTCGCGCTGCCGCCGCGTGCCTGCACGGCGGAATCGCCCGTCGCGTTGTCGCCCACGAAGTGGCTCGGTTCGTACGCCTGGTTCAACATGCCGGCGAACCGGTTGCCGCCGCTCTTGATCTGCGAGGTGATCGCCGCGCCGGGCGTGTTCATCGACACGTCCTGCCCCGCGCCGCTCACCGCGATTTGATCCTGCGCGTAGTAGTCCTGATAGAAGCCGGCGCCGCCCGTCCCCTCCGTCGTGTCCACGCCTTCGGTAACGACGCGGTTCTGATTCTGCACCCCGAAGGTGATGTAGTTGGTCTGCTGGCTCTTGTGGCTGCCGCCCACGTCGAACCCTTGCATCGTGATGCCCGGCGCCTGCGCCAGCGCGCCCCAGAGGTCCGACGAGCTCGGCACGTTGAACAGCTTGTCGGCATTCAACGTGTTCCCGACCGCCGTCGTCGACACGTCGACGACCGGCGACGCCGCCGTCACCTGCACCGATTCCTGCACCGTCGCGAGCTGCAGCGTCGCGTCGATCGTTAGCGTCGTGCTGAGTGCGAGCACGATGTTCGGACGTTGGAGTTTCTGAAAGCCGGGGATCTCAAACGTCAGCGTGTAGGTTCCCGGCGGCAGCGAGGGAAAGCGGTACGTGCCGTTCGATTCCGTCACGGCAGTCTGCGAACCGATGAGTGCGGGCGATGTCGCGGTCACCGTGACGCCGGGCAGCACGGCATCCTGCGAGTCCTTGACGACCCCGGTCAGGCTGCTGCTGACGTTCTGCGCCGCGACTCCCACGCCAAGGCAAGCAGCCAACACGAGCGAAAACGATCCGGCGTACAGCCACTTCATAGCTTTGGCCCTCCTGTCGAGCCGGTGTTCTGCTACGGGCAGACACGTGCGATCCGCGACTGTAGGCGGCATCTGAATGCACCAGCCATCGGGCGAAGACCGTATTCCGCGTCAGGAAATGCTGGAGGGCCGGAAAAATCCAAGAGGCCGAATCGCGCGTGGGCGCGGCCGAGTGGGATCAGTCGGCCGCGCCCCGCGCCTCCACGACGTCGGACCGGCTGTGGAACACCGGGGATGTCGGTGCTTACAGGCCATGCAGCCAGCCAGACGGCGCGTCGCTCGACGAGTCGGTTGCCCGAGCCGAGCAAGGCACCGACTGTACGCGACCTCTGGCCGACGGCACATCACTTCTCGACCGGATTCAGTCCGAGAAAATTGTGTAGGCGGGGCGCGTCACAGCGTCGCAAACCAGCTTTGCCGGTCCAGTACGGCGGCAAGTAGCGTCGCGAGGTCCCCGTCCGCCAATTCAATCGCGCGGGGCACCGCCGCGATCAACTGCCGCACGGTCGCGGCGTCGCGCGACACGACGATCGGCACGTCGACGGCCCGCAGCAGCGGACCGTGGTGAAAACGGTCGCCGATGCCGATGGTCACGATGGGGCCCAGCGTCCGGCGATAGAGCCCCATCAGCCACTGCGCGCCGATGCCGAGGTGGATCGGCGGGCCCGCAAAATCGAACGCGCCATCCGCGACGCAGGCAAGCTGCGCCGAATGCAGTTGTCGCCACAACCGTCGCCGCGCCACGCCGTCGCCGTCGTCCAGCACGCGAAATGCCTCGCCGTATTCGCGGAGCTTCGCGAGCCGCGCGCGCAGGAGCGTGACGCCGCAGGCAGACGCCACCTCGGCGATCGACATCTCGCTGAACGTGACGATGGACGCCCGTGCCTTCAGAGCGGCGCGCCGGACTCCCGCGACCACGTCCACGTATCGGCGACCGAACTCGAGCACGGCGTACGGACCGGACGATCGCACCGCATCGAACGATTGGCCAGGGAACCGCTCGGTCCTGACGAACACGGCGGCGCCGTGCTCGCAGATGAACGGATGCGCCATCCCGATTCGGTGCTGCAGGTATTCCAGCTCCGCGCGCGTGCGCCCCGAACACAGCACGAGCGGCACGCCGCGCGCGGACAGCAAACCGAGCGCATCGCCGCCGGCGCGATGCGCGTCGGGATCGAGTCCCAGACACCCCACGCCGGCGAAGACAACAACCGCGCGCGACTCAGACATTCGAGGTCCCGCAAACGTCAGAGACGCCGATTCGATTCCGACAGCATCCGATCCTCGTCGCCGCGCTGGCGACGCCCCCACACATACGAGCAGGCCTGACAGGCGAACCACAACAGACGAGACCCGGCGTGCGATCGAATCTGCGGCGAGCCGCAACGGCGGCACTGCTCCGGCCGCAGCGCCGCCGGCGCGAGCCACGTCGGCTCGAACGGCAGGCCCATTACACGGCTCCGATCCAGGCGCGGATGCGGTCGCGGAGATACAAGACGATCTGGACGCTCAGGAGGAACAGGAGTGGACCGGCGCCGGCCGGCGTGATCGGAACGCTCGGGAGCTGACGCGCCATGCGTCCACGGTACCCAGGCGCCCCATGCCGACCAATCGTCTCGAGGCTGTATTTTTCGTCCCACGATACATGAGCTGCCCGGGCGGTCCGAACGCGATTAAGATGCTGCCGTGCGCACGATCCTGCTCTTCGGGTTCGGCCTGATGTTCGGGATCTGGTTGCTCACCGGCGCACACTTCAGCCGACGCATCGGCGAAGTCGAATCGCGCGCCGCAGCGGTCAACGCCCGCTACGTGCACGCGCAGGAGCTGCTCTCGACCGCGCGGTCGCAGATTCTCCTGGCGTCGGTCTACGTGCGCGATGCGTTGCTCGATCCCGAATCGTCGCGCGACGGATCGTACCGACAGCGGATCGAGGAGACGAGCGCCGCGGCCGACCAGGCGCTGCGGCAGTACGTGCCGATCCTCGATGCGCGGGCCGAAGGCGCTCGCGTCGCGGGGCTGCGGCACGACATCGCAGATTTCCACGACACGATGCTGCAGGTGCTCGAGGCGGGCGCGGCGCGCGAGCCGCCTGACGCGCAGCGGCTGCTGCGGACGCGCGTCATGCCGCGACGCGAAGTCGTGATCCGCATGTCCGAGGAGATCCAGGCGCTCAACCGCAGCGCGTTCGTCCGTCAGCAGGACGAGCTCGCCGCGATCCACCAGGCGATGCAGCGCGATCTCTGGATGACCCTGAGCGTGGCGCTCCTGGCCTGTGTCGCCATCGGCCTCACCGCGACGGTGTACGCCGGACGCCTCCAGACCCGGTTACAGCGCCAGCGCGCGCGCGACGTGCAGAACGCCCGCGAGCTGCAGCAGCTGTCGGCGAAGTTGATCGCGGCGCAGGAAGAGGAACGCCGCACGATCGCCCGCGAACTGCACGACGAAGTCGGACAGGTGCTGACGGCCGTCAAGGTGGAGCTCGCCGTGGCGCAGCGCCAGATCGACGGGCGCGGCGGTCCGCCGCACCTGCTCGACGACAGCCGTCTCGTGATCGAAGGCGCGCTCTCGACCGTCCGCGATCTCTCGCACCTGCTGCATCCGGCGCTGCTCGACGATCTCGGCCTGCCGGCAACGGTCGACTGGTACCTGCGGAGCTTCGGCGTGCGGCACGGATTGCGCGTCGAGGTGCTCCACGACGGCATGGAGGAGCGGCTGGCGCCGGAGGTCGAATCGTCCGCGTACCGGATCGTGCAGGAAGCGCTGACCAACGTGGCGAAGCACGCCCGCGCGACGAACTGCCGTGTGTACCTCCAGCGGCTCCCCGCGACCGTGCTCATCACGGTCGAAGACGACGGCGTCGGCTTCGACGCGGCCGCCACCCACCGCACGGGCGAACGGCGCGGCCTTGGTCTGATCGGCATTCGCGAGCGCGTCTCAGAATTGCGCGGCACACTCCGACTCGAGAGCGCGCCGGGCAAGGGCACGCGGCTCACGGTCGAGCTCCCCGCGCGCGCACGCGCCGCGGCCGCCGACGCGCGGCAACTGGTGGTCGATGTCTAAGGTGCGCATCCTGCTCGGCGACGACCACACGCTCGTGCGGCAGGGGTTCCGAAAAATTCTCGAAGAGCGGCCGGACTGGGAGATCGTCGCCGAGGCGAGCGACGGCCGCGAAGCGGTGCGCCTCGCGAGCGAGATCGAGCCCGACGTCGCCGTGCTCGACATCACGATGCCGCTGCTGAACGGGATCGAAGCGACACGCCAGATCGTGCGCCGGCATCCGTCGACGCACGTGCTGATTCTGAGCATGCACTCGGCCGAGGCGTACATCATCCAGGCGCTGAAGGCCGGCGCGCTCGGCTATCTGCTCAAGGACTCCGCCGACGCCGAGTTGATGCGCGGGGTCGCGGCCGTCGCTGCCGGCAAGTCGTTCTTCAGCCCCGCTGTCGCGAAGGTGATGCTGGACGACTACGTCCGACACATGGCCGAGAAAGGGCTCGCCGACCGCTACGAATCGCTGTCGGAGCGCGAGCGCGAAATCTTCCAACTCGTCGCCGAGGGGCACAGCAACAAGGCGATCGCCGAACTGCTGTCCGTGAGTCCCGCGACGGTCGAAACACACCGCGCGCACATCCTGCAGAAACTCGACGTGCACAACACCGCGGAGCTCGTGCTCTACGCCGTGCGGCGCGGCGTCATTTCCTAGCGGACTGCCGATGCCGCCGCGCGCCTTCGCCGCCGTCGCTGCCGCCGCGGTCCTGCTCGGGGGGTCGAGTCGCGCCGCCGCACAAACGCCGCCGCCGCGGTCCGCCACCGCGGACCTCCGATCGCTGAGCGCGTCGATCGAAGCGCTGACGAACGCGGTCGCCGCCAGCGTCGTGCAAGTCGTCGTCACCGCCTACGGACCGCTCGACAGCGGCGACGACCCGGGCGTCTTCATCGGCCGGCAGCGCGTCGTCGGATCGGGCGCGATTCTGAGCGCCGACGGATACATCATCACCAACGCGCACGTCGTCGAGGGGGCGCAGCGCGTTCGCGTCGTCCTGCACCAGGCGGCCGGCGACGATCCGCTCGGGCAGTTTCTCGCCGGCGGCGCGACGCGAACAGTCGATGCGCGTCTGGTCGGCACCGCGCGCGAATACGACCTGGCGCTGCTGAAGGTCGACGCGGCGGGGCTCCGAGCGATTCCACTCGCGGACTATCACAAGATTCGACAGGGCGAGCTCGTGTTCGCCTTCGGCAGCCCCGAGGGGCTGCCGAACACCGTGACGATGGGCGTCGTGAGCGCGGTCGCCCGGCAGCCCGATCCCGACAGCCCGACGCTCTACCTGCAAACCGACGCGCCGATCAATCCCGGCAACAGCGGCGGGCCGCTCGTCAACGTCGACGGCGAACTCGTCGGCGTGAACACGTTCATCCTCTCGCAGTCCGGCGGCAGCCAGGGCTTGGGCTTCGCGATTCCAAGCGCGGTGATCGCGTCCGCCTATCCGGACCTTCGTGCGTACGGACGCATCCGCCGCGGCGTCGTCGGCATCGACGTGCAGGCGATTTCCGGCGATCTCGCCGCAGGGTTGCATCTGCCGCAGACGACAGGCGTCGTCGTCTCCGACGTGCTGCCCGACACGCCGGCCGCGGACGCCGGCGTGCGCATCGGCGACATCGTCGCGGCGGTCGGCGGTCGCCCGACGCCGACCATCGCGCTGTTCGGCCTCGAAATGTCCTCGCGCAAGCCGGGCGACACGCTGACGATGGATCTGGTTCGCGACGGCGCGCGCCTATCGACAACGATCACGGTGATCGAGAATCCGGTCGCCGATCCGCGCGCGGCGGCCCGCGCCGATCCCGGCACGCACACCGTGGAGCGTCTCGGGATCATCGGCGTCGACGTCGACCAGGACATCGTCGCGATGATGCCGAAGCTGCGCGAGCGATCGGGCGTGCTCGTGGCGGCGCGCGATGCCTCGTCGCAAGGCACGGACAATCCGCTGACGAGCGGCGACATCATCCACCGCGTGAATGCGTACGCCGTCCGCAGCATCGATGGCCTGCGAGCCATCCTCGACGGCTTCGTGCCGGGCGCCCGAATCGTCGTGCAGATCGAGCACGACGCACGGCTGCGATTCGTGGTCGTTCACGTCGGCCGCTGAACAGGCGGCGCGCCGACGTCAGCTGCCGGCCCACGCCAGGCTGTAGAGCAGCAAGGCGAGCACGGTCAGGGTCACCGCGACGTACAACCAGTCGCGCTGCCGGCTGAAGCCGACGACCGAGAACACCACGCGCGCGATCGGCGTCGCAATCAGCAGCAGGAGTCCGACCTGGACGACTCGAACGCGGACCACAGGAGCACGATCCCAAAGACGATGGCGAGCGCGCTTGTGGGCACACGAGACGCGATCGCCGCGCCCGACAGCGCGCCGATCGTCGTCGCGACTTCGAGCAGCATGCCGACGCGGACGTTCGAGTAGCCCTCACGGACGTAGGCGGCCGCGGCGCCGGACGAGGTCGCGATCACCGAGACCAGCGACGCGCCGATCGCGTAGCGGATGTCCACGCCGAACGCCAACACCAACAGCGGTACGATGACGACGCCGCCGCCGAGCCCTGTGAGCGCGCCGACGAAGCCTGCGACGAAGGAGCCGCCGCCGAGCGCAAGAGTCAGCTCGATAACGTTCAGCTGGTCACCCGAAGACAGTATTCCTTCGCCTAAATAACCGTAGCGCTCCGGCTGGCCCGCCACGAGGCGGTATCGTGGACGCGTATGAGACCAACGCTCGGCATTCTCCTGATGATGATCGCCACCGCCGCGCCCGCGATCGCGCAGCCGGCCGGATGGACTTTCGAATTCGCCGCCGGCGGCGCCGCGCCGACGAGCGATCTCTCGGGCCGGCTGAACGCAGGATGGGATGTGAACACCGGCGTCGGCTACCGGTTCACGCCGTGGTTCACGCTGATGAGCGAGTTCAACTTCTCGAACATGGGCGTTCCCGACACCGTGCTGCAGGAGAGCCAGGCGCCCGACGGGCACGGGCACATCTTTTCGCTGAACATCGAGCCGCAGGTGCAGTTTCCGATCGCGTCGCGCTTCCACGGCTTCGTCGAGGGCGGCGGCGGGTGGATTCGGCGGAACGTCGCGCTGACCGAACCATCCGTGCAGACGATC
>Ga0070741_10003368_pt1 | contig 39869 bp, 43 predicted proteins | sample Coa_R1_4_FD_66440 | JGI IMG/M metagenome (GOLD analysis project Ga0070741, IMG submission 66440) | Surface soil microbial communities from Centralia Pennsylvania, which are recovering from an underground coalmine fire - Coalmine... | ecosystem: Environmental > Terrestrial > Soil > Unclassified ...
GCTCGACCTGAAGCTCCGCCAGCGCCTCCAGGTCGAGCTCGCGCAGATCCACCGCGACGTCGGCACGACGTTCGTCTACGTCACGCACGACCAGGAGGAGGCGATGTCGATGGCGACGCGGATCGCCGTCATGAACCGGGGCGCGATCCGGCAGATCGGCACGCCGAGCGAGATCTACTACCGGCCGCGCTCGCGCTTCGTCGCCGACTTCATCGGCGAGTCGAACTTCCTCGAGGTCGACGCGTCCGAGGCGGGCCGGGGCGTCGCCCGCCTCGGCGACGGCCGCAGGGTGCCGTGCGCCGCGAACGGCTGGGCGGGCGGCGCGCGCGCGACCCTGATGGTGAGGCCGGAGTTCGTCCAGGTCGGCGATCCGCTGGAGGCGCCCGAGGCGTCCCTGCGCGGGCGGATCGTGCAGACGTCGTTCCTCGGCAGTCAGACCCGCGTCGCCGTCCGCTGCGACGCGGTGGAGGCGCCGGTCACCGCCTCCAAGTTCGGACGCGACCGCGCCGCCGCCCGTGACCTCGCCCCCGACAGGGAGGTGGCCCTCTGGTGGGACTCCGAAGACGCGATCTTGTTGCCTGAAGAATCAACGGATGAGGGAGGGGAGTAGGTGTCGATCAGCGAAGCAAGGCTCAACCGTGCCGACCTGCTCAGGGTCGGCGCCGCCGGCGCCGTCGGCCTCGTCGTCGCGCGTCCCGCGTTCGCGCGCACGCTCACGGCCCGGTCGACGACGCTGAACATGCTCACGTGGTCGGACCACTACGCGAACGACCAGCTCGCTGCGGTGAGCAAGTCGACGGGCATCCGGGGCCGCCCGACGCTGTTCTCGGACAACGCCGACGCGTACCTGAAGATCAAGCAGACCGGCAGCCAGTTCGACATCGTCTCGGGCGACGCGCTCTGGGTGCCGAAGTACCACAAGGACGGCCTGACGGTGTCGTTCCCGCTGTCGGAGCTTCCGGTCTCGAAGCAGCTCTACCCGATCGCGCGGAGCTTCCCGTTCTGGAAGGACGGCTCGAACTACATGGGCTATCCGTTCTCGTGGTCGACCGTGCAGATCTACTACAACCCGAAGTACGTCACGACGAAGCCCGACTCGTGGCATGCCTTGCTCGACCCGAAGTACAAGGGCAAGATCTCGCTCGAGAACATCCCGACGGACGTGATGGCGATCGCCGCCCGCGCGACCGGGGCGAAGAACCCGTACGGGATGTCGAAGAGCGAGATCGCCGACGCGAAGTCGTTCCTGAAGGAGTTCAAGCCGAACGTGCTGAAGCTCGCGTCGCAGAACAACGAGGTCGTCCGCGCTCTCGCCGACGGGTCGGCGTGGATCGGCATCACGAACCTCGGCACCGACGACCGCGTCAAGGACGCGGGCGGCCCGGTCGTGAAGGCGGCGTACCCGAAGGAGGGCACGATCGGCTTCATCGACTCGGAGCAGATCGTGAAGGCGTCGCACAACCAGGACGCGTTCTTCAAGTTCGAGAACGCGATGCAGCAGGCGCCGTGGATCGCGCAGAACTTCCTGACGAACGGGCGTCCGCTCTTCAACGAGAAGGCGTACAAGCTCCTCGTCAACTCGGGTCACGGCGATCGCGCCCGGCGGCTCTACTACAACAAGCCGCAGAACGCGCTCAAGATGACGATCAAGGGCCCGGCAGGCGACGAGCAGGCCTACGTCGACGCCTTCAACGAGGTGTTCGGGGCGTAGTGGCCTCGATGCACGACGCGGCGAGCGCCGCCCCCGCCCTCGCGCGGGGGCGGCTTCGCCCGCGGCGGCTCTCGGGGCTCGTGCAGTACGTGGGCTTCCTGCCCGCGCTCGTGCTGTTCGGGCTCTTCTTCGCGGCTCCGCTCGGCCTGATCGTCGCGTACAGCTTCTGGGAGACGGTCGACTACAACGTCGTCCACCACTGGACGGTCGACAACTACCGCTACTTCTTCAGCGTCTCGACGTACGTCTCGACGATGTGGGCGACCGTGTGGGTCTCGGTGCTCGCGACGGCGATCACGATCGCGGTCGCGTTCCCGTTCACGTACTGGATCGTCCGCTACGTGCCGAGGCGGCTCCAGCGGGTGCTGCTCGTGCTCGTGATCCTGCCGTTCTGGACGAGCTACCTGCTCCGGGTCTACTCGTGGCTCAACATCCTCGGCGACGGCGGCGCGATCAACCGATTCCTGCAGTGGACCCACGTCACGCACCGTCCGGTGTCGTTCTTCCTCTACGACCGGCCGGCGGTCGTGCTCGTGCTCGTCTACCTCTACTTCCCGTTCGCGGTGCTGACGCTGTACGCGTCGCTCGAGCGCTTCGACTGGGACCAGTTCAAGGCGGCGATGGACCTCGGCGCTCGGGCGCGCACCGCGATCGTCCGGATCCTGCTCCCGCAGATCCGGCCGGGCATCACGACGGCCGTGATCTTCGTCTTCATCCCGATCCTCGGCGAGTACCTCGCCCCGCAGCTCGTCGGCGGCGCCCGCGGCGTGATGATCGGGAACCTGATCGTGAACTTCTTCTCCGGCGCGCAGTACACGCGCGGAGCGGCCGCCGCGCTCCTGATCGCGGCGCTGATCGTCGTCCTGCTCGTCGTCTTCCGGCGCTCGCTCGAGGTGAAGGACCCGTACCGTGCGTGAGTTCGAGGTCGTCTCGCCCCACGCGCGGCTCGTGCGCACGCTCCTCGGCGGGTGGGCGGCGCTCGTCTACGTCTTCCTGTTCGCGCCGATCGTCCTGCTCGTCCTCTTCAGCTTCAACGCGAACCGCTACGGCACGTTCCCGTTCACCGGGTGGACGACGGACTGGTACGGGCAGGTCTTCGGCGACTACCAGATCAGGGACGCGCTGACGACGACGCTCCAGGTCGCGGCCGAGGTGACGGCGATCTCCACCGTCGTCGGGACCGCGGCCGCGTTCCCGCTCGTGCGCTCCCGGCTGCCGTTCCGGAGCGGCATCCGCATCGCGATGACGCTGCCGATCATGATCCCGGGGCTCCTGATCGGGATCAGCCTGCTCGTGCTGCTGACAAGCGTCTTCCACTTCCAGCTCTCGCCGCAGACGGCGGTGATCGGCCAGTCGGTCTACACGACGCCGTTCGTGCTCCTGCTCGTCGCCGCGCGCCTGCAGGGGTTCGACCCGTCGCTCGAGCGCGCCGCCGGCGACCTCGGCGCGAACACGATCCGGTCGCTGCGGCACGTCGTGCTGCCGCTGATCATGCCCGCCGTCTTCGCGGGCGCGCTGCTCGCCTTCACGCTCTCGCTCGACGAGTTCATCATCACGCTCTTCCTCATCGGCGGGCACAACACGCTGCCGATCTACATCTACACCCAGGTGAAGTTCGGGATCACGCCCGAGGTGAACGCGCTCGCCTCGCTCCTCCTCGGCGCCTCGCTGACCCTGATCGCGCTCGCCTTCACCCTGCCGGCGCTCGCGCGCCGCGCCCGCCTCGCGCTGCGCGCGAGAGCCCGCTGACGCCCCGGGGCGCGGCGCGCGCAACGTTTCGGGGTCAGACCCCGGGCCGTTGCGCCCGGGCGGTTGCGCAACGTTTCGGGGTCAGACCCCGGGCCGTTGCGCCCGGGCGGTTGCGCAACGCAACGATCGAGCGCCTGACCCCGGGGTGTTGCGGACCCCCGAGGCTCGTGCGAGGCCGGCGACCTCAACTCGGGCTCCGGGGCGCCGATGACGTGGGGTCGAGAGGACCTCGTCCATGACCGGATCCGCCGTCTTCCCCGCGCCGCCCGACCACGCCCGCGAGCGCGCGCGGCTCTCGGAGCTCGCCGGCGGCTTCTCCTCCGAGACCGGCTTCAACGCCCTTCTGATCGACTACCGCTTCGAGGCGATGGCTCCGTGGCTCGCCGGCGCGCGCCGCTGCCTCGAGCTCGGCTGCGCGGACGGCCGCATGACCGCGCGGCTCCGGCGGGCCGCCGAGCACCTGACCGCGGTGGACGGCAGCGCGAGCTACGTCGAGACGGTTCGCGCGCGCTTCCCGGAGGTCGAGGCCGTGCAGGCGCTCTTCGAGGAATTCGACTCGGCGGAGCCCTACGACGTGGTCGTGCTCGGCCACGTGCTCGAGCACGTCGCCGATCCGGTGCTCGTGCTCCGGCGCGCGCGCCGCCTGCTCGCGCCGGGAGGCCGGGCGCTCGTCAGCGTCCCGAACGCGCGCTCGCTCCACCGCCAGGCCGGCTGCGTCCTCGGCCTGCTGCGCGAGCCGACCGACCTGAACGAGGCCGACCTGCGGATCGGCCACCGTCGCGTCTACACCCGCGAAGCGCTCGTCGCGGACGTCCGGGCCGCGGGGCTCGAGCCGGAGGTCGTGACCGGCGTCTTCCTGAAGCCCCTCTCGAACGCGCAGATCGAGGCGACCTGGGACCGGGAGCTGATGGACGCGTTCTACGAGCTCGGCAAGCGCTACCCCGAGCTCTGCGCCGAGCTCCTCGTGGTCGCGGTCGAGGAGCGCCCGTGCTGAGGGCGGGCGTCGTCGGCGCGGGCAGCATGGGCGGAAACCACGCCCGCGTGTACGCGGCGCTGACGGGCGGCTGCGAGCTCGCGGGTGTCTACGACCTCGACCCGGAGCGCGCGCGCGCCGTCGCCCGGCGCTGGGGCGGCCGGGCCTACGCCACGCTCGAGGAGCTCCTCGACGCCGTCGACGTGGTTTCGATCGCCTCGCCCACCTCCTGCCACTTCGAGCACGTGCGGGACGCCCTCGCACGCGGGGTGCACGTGCTCGTCGAGAAGCCGGCCGCGGCGACGGCGGGGGAGGCGCTGCGGCTGCTCGAGCTCGCCCGCACGGCGCCGGGTCGTCCGGTCGTGCAGGTCGGCCACATCGAGGAGTTCAACCCGGCGGTGGCCGAGGCGCGGAAGCTGCTCGCCGACGAGGAGCTGATCGGGATCAGCGCCCAGCGCCTCTCCCCGTTCGACGGCCGGATCCAGGACGTGGACGTCGTCCAGGACCTGATGCTGCACGACGTCCACGTGGCGCTCTCGCTGGTCGGCGCCCAGCCGACGGCCGTGCGCGCCGCGGGACGAAGCGTGCACGGCGCAGGGACCGACTACGCCGCGGCGACCCTCGTCTTCGGGGACGCCACCGTCGTCTCGCTCTCGGCGAGCCGGGTCACGCAGGAGAAGGTGCGCACGCTCAGCGCGACCACCCGCCGCGCCTACGTGACCGTCGACTACCTCCAGCGGACGATCGCCGCGAGCAGGTGGACGAACCTGAGCGTCGACGTCGGCGACGGCCGGGCGTACCGCCAGGAGAGCGTCGTCGAGCGGGTGTTCGTGCCGATCGAGGAGCCGCTGGTCGCCGAGATCGCGGCGTTCCTCGGGTGCGTCCGCACGGGGACGCCGCCGCGGGTGACGCTCGAGACGGCGATCGGCTGCCTGCAGGTGGTCGACCGGATCCGCCACGAGATCGCCCGGGACGCCCGCGTCGAGGCGGCGGTCGCGGCGTGAAGCGCATCCTCGTCACCGGGGCCGGAGGGCCCGCGGGCGTCAACTTCGTCCGCTCGCTGCGCGAGTCCGGCGAGCCGTACCACGTGGTCGGCGCAGACGTGAGCCGCTTCCACTTGGAATGGCCGGACCTCGACGCCGCCTACGAGGCTCCTCCCTGCACCGACCCCGGCTACCTCGACTTCCTGAACGCGCTGATCGAGGCCGAAGGGATCGAGCTCGTCCACCCGCAGCCCGACGTCGAGGTGCGGTTCGTGTCGGAGCACCGCGACAGGATCGGCGCGAGGGTCTTCCTGCCGGCGCCGGAGACGATCCGCGTCTGCCAGGACAAGCACGCCTCGGCCGCGCTGTGGGCGAGGGCCGGCGTCCACGAGTCCGCGTCGGTGCTCGTCGAGGGACGCGCCGACCTCGAGCGCGCCGCGGCGGCCTTCGGCCTCCCGTTCTGGCTGCGCGCGACCCACGGCGCGGGCGGGATCGGCTCGACCCCCGTCGAGTCGGTCGAGGCCGCGGAGCACTGGATCGCCTACTGGCGGCTGCGCGGTAGGCGGTGGCGGTTCGTCGCGCAGGAGCTGCTCCCGGGCGCGAACCTCGCGTTCACGTCGCTCTGGGACCGCGGCCGGCTCGTCTGCTCGCAGGTGCGGGAGCGCATCGAGTACATCTACCCGTACCTCGCTCCGTCGGGCGTCACCGGCACGCCCGTGCTGGCGGTGACGCGCCACCGGCCGGACGTCAACGAGATCGCGACCCGGGCGGTGCTCGCGCTCGACGCCGAGGCGACCGGCGTCTTCTGCGTCGACCTCAAGGAGGACGCGGACGGGACGCCGCGCCCGACCGAGATCAACTGCGGGCGGTTCTTCACGACGAGCCACTTCTTCACCGCGGCCGGCGTCAACTTCCCGGCGCTGTACGTCGCGCTCGCCTTCGGCGAGCCGGTGCCGGCGCTGCCGCCCTACGACGTGCTCGAGGAGGGTCTCCACTGGATCCGGCACATCGACTGCCCGGCGGTGCTGCGCACCGAAGACGAGCTCCGCGCCGTGCCGGCGCGCTCGCCGGCGGCCGCCACGACCTGATCGTCTGCGACCTCGACGGCACGCTCGTGCGGCTCGGCGTCGACTGGGACGCAGTCCGCGTCTGCCTCCGGCGGCTCGTCGGCGCGCGGGCGGGGGGCGTCGCGCAGCTGCTCCGCCGTGCCCGCGCGGCCGGCCTGCGGGCCGAGGCCGAGGCGGTCGTCGAGCGTGCCGAGCTGGACGCCGCCGGACGGTGCGAGGTGAACGAGGCGCTGCTCGCGCTGCTCGCGGCCGTGCCCGCGCGCGTGCCGGTGGCGGTGTGCTCGGCGAACGGCCGGCGCCCGGTCGGCCGCGCGCTCGCGCGCGCGGGGCTCGACGGGCGCGTCGCCGCGGTGGTCGGGCGCGAGGACGTCGAGCGCGGCAAGCCGGCGCCCGACGGGCTCCTCGCGCTGCTCGACCGGTTCGGCGCGCGGCGCGCGCGGACCGTCCTCGTCGGCGACTCGGAGCTCGACGAGCGCGCCGCGGCAGCGGCGCGCGTGCGGTTCGTGGACGTCGCCGCCGTCGGCGTGCGCTGGCGGAGCCTCGCGTGAGCCGGCTGCCGTCGGTGAGCTGCCTGATCGCGGCCTACAACTTCGAGCGGTTCGTCGCCCGCGCGGTCGAGTCGGCGCTCGCGCAGGACTACCCGCCGGAGCTGCTCGAGGTGGTCGTCGTCGACGACGGCTCGACCGACGGCACCGCGCGCGCGCTTCAGCCCTACCTCGGCCGGGTGCGCTACGTGCACAAGCGCAACGGCGGCCTCCTGACGACGGTCGACCGGCTGCTCCGCGAGTCGACGGGCGAGCTGCTCGCGCTCCTCTCGGGAGACGACGAGTGGCCGCCCGACCGCGTCCGCCGCGGCGCAGGCTTCCTCGCGGAGCACCCGGAGGTGGGGCTCGTCCACGGCGACCTCGAGCTGATCGACGAGACCGGCCGCGTCTACGAGCGCTCGTACTGGAAGGCGAACGGCATCGAGCCGGCCGAGGGCCGCGTCTTCGGCCGGCTGCTCGAGTCGAGCGTCGTCTCCGGCGGCGGGATGATGTTCCGCTCCGCGTTCCTCGCCGACATCCTGCCGTTCCCCGACGAGGCCCCCTGCGAGGACTGGTGGATCGCGCTCTGCGTGGCGCGCCGCGCGCCGGTGGCGGCGCTGCCCGGGCCGCCCGTCTATCGCTACCGCCTGCACGGGTCGAACATGAGCCACGGCGACGGCGGCGAGCGGCTCTCCCGCCGCCTGCTCGGCGAGACGCGCCTGATGCGCCGGATGCTGGCGGAGGTTCGCCCCGGCGAGGCGATGCCCGGGGAGCTCGTGCGGGCCCTCGCCAAGCTCGAGTGGATCGTCCGGGAGCACGCGCCCGCCGTCGGGCTGCGTCCGGACGAGGTCTACCGGCCCGGGACCGGCGCGCTCGCGGCCGCGCGGGAGGCGGAGGCCGCCGGCGCCCGGTCGCTCGCTGCGGGCGAGGCGGAGGCCGCCGCGTGCTTCTTCGTGCGTGCGCTCGCGCTCGACCCGGCCGCCCCGGCGGCGGGCCGGGGGCTGCGGGCGGCGCTCGCCCTCCGGGGCGGCGGCTGACGGGCCGTCAGGCGCCGCCGCTCGACCCCGCCGCCCTCGCGGGCGCTGCGCAGGCGCAACGCTTCGGGGTCTGGGCGCTGCGCAGGCGCAACACTTCGGGGTCTGACCCCGGAGCGTTGCAGGCGCGACGCCGCTTGTGAGCGCTGCGTCGGCGCAACGCAACGGGGTCTGACCCCGTCTGCAGGCGCACGGAGCGTTGCAGGCGCGACGCCGCTTGTGAGCGCTGCGTCGGCGCAACACTTCGGGGTCTGACCCCGTCTGCAGGCGCAACGCAACGGGGTCTGACCCCGGAGCCCCTCGCCGGGGTCGAGGCGTCAGGGCTCGACGGCCGCCCAGCCGCCCTCGCGGGCGCTGCGCACCGCCGCCTCGACCGTCGCGACGCCGCGGTGGCCGTCGCGGAAGGTCGGGAAGGGCGCGTGCGGCTCGCGGGCGACCGCGGCGTAGACGTCGGCGAAGAGGTTCCGGAACGCCTCCCCGTACCCCTCGCCGTGGCCGGCGGGGTAGCGCGAGAGGCGGCGCGCCGGCTCCGCGTTCGCGGCGGGGTCCTTCACGACGAGCCGCCGCGGGCCGTCCGCGGGCCGCAGCTCGAGCTCCGTCGGCCGCTCCTGGTCCCACGTCAGGCCGGCCGCCGAGCCCTCGCACTCGAAGAGGAGCTGGTTCTTCCGCCCGCCCGCCCCCGCCGAGAGCACGAGCGAGCCCGCGACGCCGTCCTCGAGGCGCAGGAGGAGCGCCGCGTAGTCCTCGAGCGGGCCGCCCGCGAAGGAGCGGAACTCCGCCGCCACCTCGGCGACCCGCCTGCCGGTGACGTGCTCGGCGAGGTCGAGCCAGTGCGTGCCGAGGTCGCCGACGACGTACGACGGACCCGACCGGGCGGGGTCGGTGCGCCAGCCCGACGCCGGGAAGAGGACGTCGTCGCAGAGGTAGCGGCCGTGGACGAACGCGATCTCCCCGAGCGTGCCCGCGGCGACCTCGGCGCGCATCTGCTCGACGAGCGGGTAGCCGCGGACGTGGTAGCACGTCGCGTTCACGAGCCCGCGCTCCTCGGCCGCGGCGACGAGCGCGCGGCTCTCGGCGGTCGACACGGCGAGCGGCTTCTCGCAGACGACGTGCACGCCGTGCTCGATCGCGGCGAGCGCCTGCGCGGCGTGGACGTCGTTCGGCGTGCAGACGTGGAGGACGTCCACGTCGCGCTCCGCGAGCAGCTCGCCGAGGTCGTCGTACGGCTCGCCGACGCCGAAGCCCGCGGCGCCCTCGGGCGTCCGTCCCGCCACCGCGACCACCTCGACCCCGAGCGCGCGCAGCGCGAGCGCGTGGACACGGGCGACGAAGCCGGTGCCCGCGATCGCCGCCCTCATCGGCGCGCCGCGAGGAACATCCTCGTGAGGACGTCGATGTCGAGGCGCGCCCCCTCGGGCGGGGTGCGGCACGGCGTCCCGTCCACGATGCACGAGTGGAAGTGGCGAAGCTCGCGGGAGAACGCCTCGTCGTACGCGTTCACGATCCGCACGTCGTCGGTGCGCCCGTCGCGCCGGCTGCGCCGGTAGACGGTCGGGTGCTGCTTGAGCCAGGGCGACGGGAACTCGAGCGTGTGCACCTCGTCGGCGAACATGAGCCGGATCTCCTCGCGGTACTCGAACGTGTCGAGGAGCTGGATCCAGGCGCCGTCGACCCGCGCGCCGTTCGAGAGCCGCAGCGCGCCGTGGACCGCGCGGCCCTCGTTCCACCAGTCGCCCCCGACGACCTCGGCCGGGAGCGGCTCGCCGAGGCGCTCGAGCGCGCCGTGGACGACGTTGAGGTCGTGCAGGAGGCTGCCGAGGAAGCTCTCGCTGAAGGCCCGGACGACGTCCTCCGCGCCCGAGCCGACGGCCCGCTCGACCTGCTCCGCCTCCTGCCGCCGGGTCGCCTCGACGAGCTCGGGCGGGACGTCGGCGCCGCGGACGATCTCGCCCGGCTCGAAGTACGGCTCGAACTCGGGGTCGCAGACGACGACGCTGACGTACCGCAGCTCGGCCGCCGAGCCCGGCAGCGCGTCGAGCATCGCCTCGACCGCGGGGTCGTAGCGCTTCATGGTGCCCACCTGGACGACCTTGCCGGAGCGGTCGCGCGCGGCCACGATCGCGTCCGCGTCCTCGAGCGTGATGCACATCGGCTTCTCGACGAAGACGTGCAGCCCCGCCGCGAGCGCGTCGAGCACGACCTCCGCGTGGGTGCCCGCCGGCGAGCAGACGACGAGCGCGTCGACGCCGCCCGCGTCGAGCAGCGAGCGGTGGTCCGGATGGAGCCCGGCGATGCCGTAGCGAGCGCCGAGCGCCTCGCGCACGGTCGCGCTCGGCTCGGCCAGCGCGGCGAGCGTGAACCGGTCGCGGAGGGCGGACAGGTACGGCAGGTGCTCGGCCTGCGCGACGAGACCGCCGCCGACGACCCCGACGCGGACCGTCAAGCGACCGCGAGCACGCCGTGCGCCACCTTCTCGAAGGCGAGCGCGAGCTCGTCCAGGTCCTGCTCGTCGTTCTCCGGCGAGAGGTCGACGTGCACCGTCCGCCCGAGCAGGTCGAGCGTCCGCGGGCACTCGGGCGCGGGGCGCCCCGCCTCGGCGATCGCGTCGAGCACGGGCTTCCAGTACGGGTACACGTGCAGGTCGACGACCGCCGGGTCGTAGATCCGCATCGCGTTCACGCCCTCCGCCCTCAGCGCGTCGACGGCCTCGGCGGCCAGCTCGGCGCGCTCGCAGAACGCGACCAGGCAGATGCCGGCGTCGCCGCCGTCGTCGTTCGCCCGGCGGAGCGCGAGCCCGGGCAGCCGCGCCACCCGCTCGGCGAGCGCGGCCTGCTGGGCGCGCATCCGCGCGAGCAGCCCGTCGAGGCGCGCGAGCTGGACGCGCCCGATCGCGCCCTGAAGCTCCGAGGCTCGGAAGTTCCAGCCCGGGAACCGCGGCAGCCCCGCACCGCGCCGCACCGAGCCGGCGCAGTCGTGGACGTCGATCGCGAGCTCGTAGACGTCGTCGCGGCTCGTGATCATCACGCCGCCCTCGCCCGTCGTGATGATCTTGTTGAGCTGCAGGCTGAAGGCCCCGGCGTCGCCGAACGTCCCGAGCCGCCTTCCCCGGAAGGTCGCGCCGGCCGACTGGCACACGTCCTCGACGAGCGCGAGCCCGTGCTCGGCGGCGAGCGCCTCGAGCGCCGCCATGTTCGCGGGGGCGCCGCGCATGTGCACGGGCAGGATCGCGCGCGTCCGCGCCGTGATCCTCCGCGCCACGTCCTCGGGGTCGAGGGTGAGCGACTCGTCGACCTCGGCGAGCACCGGCAGCGCCCGCGCCGCGATCACGGCGTTCGGGGTCGCGTTCCACGTGTAGGCCGGGACGATCACCTCGTCCCCGGGCCGGACGCCCGCGCCGATCAGCCCGCAGACGAGCGCCGACGAGCCGGCGTTGACGCAGAGCGCGTGCTTCGTGCCCATCAGCGCCGCGAACTCGCGCTCGAAGTCCGCCACCTCGTGCGGTCCGTCGCCGACGCCGTAGTAGCGGAAGACGTTGCGGCTGCGGAGCACGCGCGCCGCCGCCTCGACCTCCTCCTCGCCGAGCGCCATCCCGCCCGGGAACATGGGGCGCTCGGGCCTCGTCCGCGCGGGCGGGCCGCCGTCGCGCGCGAGGCGCAGCTCGACGCGGGTCTCCGTCACGCGCCCGATTCTGGACATGGCCCGCGGGGCGCGCAACCGGGGCCGGGAAGAAGCGGCGCCCGCGGGCGTCCTTCGAGGGTGAAGCCCACGATCGAGGAGGTTCGAATGCAGGTCTTCGTGAAGCGTGCGGAAGCGCCGGACGGCCTTCCCGCCCACTCGCCCGAGCTCCGCCTGCTGCGGGCGGTCGAGCGCTACGGACGCGTCCGCGACGGAGCCCGCCTCGGAGCGCGGGCGCTCGGCGCGCTCTCGCTCCTGGCGGTGGGGGCCGTCCATCTCCAGCAGTACCTCTGGCTGTACTCGGCGATCCCGACGATCGGGACCCTCTTCGTGCTCAACTTCGCCGGCGCCACCGCGGTCGGGCTCGGCCTGCTCGCGCCGCTCGAGCGCGTCTCCGCCCGTCTCGGCGGCGCCGCCGTCGCGCTGCTCGCCCTCGCCGGCGCCGGGCAGGCGGCGACCTCGTTCGTCTTCCTGCTCGTCAGCGAGCGGACGCCGCTCTTCGGGTTCATGGAGCCGGGCTACGACCCGCCGGCGCTGATGGCCTCGCGGGTCGCGGAGCTCGTCGCCGTCGCGCTCCTCGGCCTCGTCGCCGCGGACAGGGTCGCGAGGAGGATCCGCGCCGGCCGGTGGTAGCGGTGGGAGCTGTGCTGTCATGTGGGGCGACGTGGGCGACGCGGCGTCAGGGCTGACCACGGCCGAGCTGGCCGAGCTGGCCGCGCTCGCCGACGGCACGCTGCCGCCGGAACGCCGGGCCGAGGTCGAGGCGCGGGTCGCCGCCTCGCCGGAGCTGCAGGAGCTGCTCGAGCGCCAGCGGCAGGCCGTCCTCGCCCTCCGCGTCCTCGAGACCGAGGAGGTCCCGGCGTCGCTCCGGGCCGGGGTCGAGGCGCGGCTCCGCCGGCCCGCCCGGCCCCGCCGGCTGCCGCGGCTCGCGGCGGCGGGCGCGCTCGCGGCGGCCGCGGCGATCGTGGCGGCCGTCGTGCTGAGCGGCGGGCCGGGAGCGCCGACCGTCGCGGACGCCGCGCGGCTCGCGGCGCAGGCGCCGGCCGGGCCCGCGCCGCCGCCCGCCGCCGGCTCCCGGACGCGGCTCGCCGCCGGGGTCGAGGGCGTCGCCTTCCCGTACCTCGCCCCGCTCTACGGCTGGCGGACGGCGGGCGTCCGGCACGGGCGCCTCGACGGGCGCGACGCGACCGTCGTCTACTACGCGAAGGGCGGACGGCGGCTCGGCTACGTGATCGTCGCGGGGACGGCGCTCTCCCGGCCCGCCGACGCGCGGCCCACGGTCGTCGACGGCGTCGAGTACCAGACCCTGAGGCTCGGAGGCCGGCTCGCGGTCACCTGGCGCCGCGGCGGGCACACCTGCGTCCTGCTCGGCGACGCGACCCGGCCGGAGCTGCTCGCGCTGGCGAGCTGGCCGCTCACCCCGTCCCGCTGAGCCGCCGCGCGACCCGGTCGCGGGCGCGGAAGAGCCTGCTCGTCAGGGTCCCTTCGGGCACGCCGAACGCGCGCGCGGCCTCCTGGTAGGAGAGGCCCGCGACGTCGACCGCGACGAGCGCGTCGCGGAACTCGTCCGGCAGCTCGGCGATCGCCGCGTAGACCTGGTTGACCTCGGCCGCCTCGGCGGGGTCGTCGCCGCCGCGCGACGCCGGCGCGGCCTCCTCGACGAGCTCGGTCGCCACGGGCCTGCGCCGCTCGGCGCGCCTCTGGCTGATCAGCGTGTTGCGGAGCGCGCGCAGCAGGTAGCCGAGCTCGTCCTCGCCGCGGAGCGCTCGCGGGCGGGCGAGCACCCGCGCGTAGGTCTCCTGGACGAGGTCCTCCGCCTCCTCCCGGGACCGCGTCCAGGCCCGGGCTGCTCTGAAGAGGCGCGGCAGGTGCTCCACCGCCCGGTCGGGCTCGAGCCTGCGCGGGGCGCGCATCAGCGCCGGGAAGGAATCGAGGCCCGTGGGCGTCGGTCGTAGGTGAAAGCGATCAAGGAACGGAGGTTCAACCGGTGAAACGATTGCTCATCCTCGGTGTCATGGGCGTCGCCGCCCTCGGGCTCGGCATCGCGATCGCGGTCGCCGCGACCGGGAGCGGCGGCGGGAAGGCGAAGTCGAGCCGGGCAACCGTGTCGGTCAAGAGCATGGGCGACGCGGGCAAGGTGCTCGTCGACGCGAAGGGCCGGGCGCTCTACCGGAGCGACCAGGAGCGGAACGGCATGGTGCTCTGCACCGGCGCCTGCCTCTCCTTCTGGGAGCCGCTGACGGTCAGGGGCACGCCGAAGGGCGCCTCGCTCCCGGGCAAGCTCGCGGTCGTCAAGCGGCCCGACGGCGGCCGGCAGGTGACCTACCGCGGAAGGCTGCTCTACACCTTCAAGCTGGACAAGCCCGGCCAGGTGACCGGCGACGGCTTCAAGGACGCGTTCGGCGGTCAGAAGTTCACCTGGCGCGTCGCCCGCCCGACCGCTGTCAAGAGCTCGTCGGGCTCCGCCTCGGCGGGGACGGGCGCGAGCACGCCCTCGTACTCCTACCCGGGGTACTGAGGGGCCCCGGGCCGCGCCCCGCGCGACGGCCGGCGCCGCCCGCCGCAGGGCGGCTCCGGCCGTCACCCGCCGCCCGGGCGCGCGAGGTGGCCGGCGAGGCGGAGCGCCAGCGCGACGATCGTCAGCGTCGGCGGAGCGGTGCCCTCCGTCGGGAACACCGAGCTCCCGGCGACGAAGAGGTTCGACGTGCCGTGCACGCGGCAGTCGGTGTCGACGACGCCGAGCCGGGGGTCGCCGTTCATCCGGGTCGTGCCGACGTGGTGCCAGAAGAAGTCGTACCGGCGCCCGGCGAGCTTCACGCGCATCGTCTGCGTCACGCGGCCGGCGTCGAGCCCGAGCTCGCGGGCGAGCGCCGCGAGCGCGCGCTCGTGTCCCGCCCGCTCGGCCGGCGTCAGCCGGAGCGCGAGCTCGGCCTCCCGCCGCCCGAGCGCGTCGCGCCGCGACGAGAGCCGCACCCGGTTCTCGCGCTCGGCCGCCTGCTCGAGCTGCACCATCAGCGTGAGCGCGTCCGGAGCCGGCCGCCTCGCGAGCCTCCGCACGAGGTGCCGCGGCGCCCGGGGGGCGTCCGCGAGGAGGAGCCGGAGGTCGGTGAGCGGGTCCGGAGGGACGCGGCGAAGCGCCGAGAGCGCGAGCATCTCGGCGGCGACCACGCTCGCCGAGGCCAGCCGCCGGCGGACGAACCAGAGGGTGAGGCCCGGGACCCGCTCGCGGCGCATCACCTCCTCGGCGAGGGAGAGCTGGGCCCAGAGCTCCTGGCCGTCGACCGACTCGCGGCCGTGGGAGTCGAACGCGTACAGGCCGAGGTCGCGGCCGCGGCCGAAGTCGCCGAGGGGCACGTCGAACCACCAGTGGTCCATGAAGCACCGGCCGACGAGGTCGTGGTGGTTGCCGAGCCCGCCCGGCACGGCGTCGTCCGAGGCCAGCAGCAGCCGCGCGTTCTCGACGCCGCCGGCCGCGAGCACGACCGTGCCGGCCTCGACGCGGGCCCGGCGGCCGCCGGCGCAGGCGACCTCGACGGCGGCGACCCGCTCCCCGCCGTCGGTCAGCAGCCGGAGCGCCTCGGCGCGCAGGAGCACGCTGAGGCTCCCGGCGTCCTCGAGGCGCCGCCGGTGGACGTCGGCGAGGCTCGGGACCGGGCAGACCTGCATGATCCGCGTCGTCGCGACCGCGGGGTCGACCTCGAGCGGCGGGCGCGCGAGCCGCGGCCGGATCGCGGCGAGGTCGTAGAGGCCGAGGCCGCCGAGGCCGAGCAGCGCCTGCGCGCGCTCGTACCAGGGGTCGAGCTCGGCGCGGCCGAGCGGCCAGCCGCTCCCGGGGAGCCACTCCCGCGCCGCCAGGTCCTGCTCGTCGAGCGGGCGGCAGTTGCCCGCCCACGTGTTCGTGTTGCCGCCGAGGTACCAGTGGCGGGCCGGGTCCGGGGCGAGGCTCGGCCGGGCGCCGCGCCCCGGGACGACGCGGGGGGGCCGGCGGGGGGCGTCGGCGGCCGCACGCCCTCCGCCCTCGACGAGGACGACGCGCAGGCCCGAGTCGAGCAGGCCGAGCGCGACGGCGATGCCGGCGGCTCCGCCCCCGACGACGCAGACGTCCGCCTCGACGGCGCCGCCGGGAAGGTCGAGGCTGTCGACGATCACGCCGCGCGCGGGCGCGGCTCGCGCATGGCCGCGAGGTGGCCACGGAGGTAGGCGAGCGAGCGCGCCGCGGCCTCCCGGTGTCCCGCGAGCGCGTGGTACACGGCGGGCCAGACCATGCCGCATCCGATCAGCGCGAGCGAGACGCGCGACGCGAGCGGCGGGAGGTTGCGGCGGATGATCTCCACCTCGGCGCGCGCGGTCAGCTCGGCCCGCTTCACGTGGTCGTAGTGCTTCCGCGTGCTCCCGGCTTCCAGGTGGACGAACTCGGCCTCGGTGGTGAACCAGACCTTCTGGCCGAGGTTGCGGGCGCGCCAGCACAGGTCGAGGTCCTCCCCGTAGAGCCAGGCCAGCTCCGCGAAGCCCCCGAGACGCTCCCACGTCTCGCCGCGGACGAGCATGGCCACGGCGCCCGAGGCGGGGATCTCGCGCGAGACGGAATGGTCCCAGCGCCACCCCCAGCGCGGCTGCCAGCGGTTGGGGACGAGCCACGCGAAGCCGGTGGCGAGGGCGAGCGCCACGGCGGGCGTCCTGATGGGGACGGTCTGCCGCTGGAGCGTCAGGTCCTCGTTCAGGATCCGCGCGACGACGATGCCGACCGAGGCGTCGCCGAGGGAGGCGACAAGCGCCGGGACGCTGCCGGGGCGGTGGACGAACGCGTCGTTGTTCACGAACAGGTAGGCGGACGCGCCGGGGAGAAGCCGCGCCCCCGCGTTCGCCGCGCGGGCGTAGCCGACGTTCTTCTCGATGCGCAGGTGGGGGCACTCCGGCAGCTCGCGCCGGAGCCGGGCGTGACTGTCGTCCTCGGAGCCGTTGTCGACGACGACGACGCGCCCGGGCGGGACGCCGTCGGCGACGAGCGCGCGGACGCAGCGGATCGTGAGCTCGGCCGTCCCCCAGTTGACGACGACCGCCGCCAGCTCGTCGAGCGCCCCGCCGGCCCCCCCGGCCGCCGCGGCCGGCGTGGACGCTGGCCGGTCGAGCTTCGACGTCATCTGCCCCCTCCCCAGGTGAACCCTGCGCGCCCAGTATATTCGCGCCCCGCCCGGGCCTCGACCCCCGCCCCGGGGGCCGCTCGCCGGCCGTCCGGCGCGCCGCGCGGGCGCCCGATTTCGACCACACTGGGACCGTGGCCGAGGCGCCCGCGAACCCGCCCGTCGCGCTCGCCCGGATCCGGGCCCACCTCGCCTCGCCGCTCTTCCGGAACGCCTACTACCTGATCGCGAGCGCCGGGGCCGGGTCGCTGCTCGGCTTCCTCTTCTGGGCGCTCGCGGCGCGCTCGTACCCGGACGAGTCCGTCGGGCGCAACTTCGTCCTCATCTCGGCGATGATGGTCGCCTCGAGCGCGTCGCAGCTCGGGCTGGGCGGCGTGCTCGTGCGCTACCTGCCCGGGGCGGGCGCCTCGACGCGGGCGCTCGTCGTGCGCGCCTACGCGCTCACGGGCGTGCTCGCCGCGGCGATCGGGCTGGGCGTGGCGCTCACGGCCGACCGCTGGTCGAGCGGCACCGGCTTCCTCGGCGACGGGGCCTGGTGGGTGGTCGCCTTCGTCCTCGCCACCGTCGCGTGGACGATCTTCTCGATCCAGGACAGCGTGCTCACGGGGCTCCGTCAGGCGCGCTGGGTGCCGCTCGAGAACTCGCTCTTCTCCGCCGCCAAGGTGGCGCTGCTGCTCGCGTTCGCGGGCGTGAGCGGCCGCGCCGGCATCTTCCTCGCGTGGTGCGTGCCGGTCCTGCTGCTGCTTCCGCCGATCAACCTGCTCATCTTCCGCTCCCTGATCCCCCGCCACCTGGCGACGAGCCGCGAGGTGCCGCGGCCGCGGGGCGCCCTCGCGAGGCTGGCCGCCGGCACCTACGTCGGCGGCATGTTCCTGGTCGGGTCGACGACGCTCCTGCCGGTCCTCGTCGGCGCGGAGCTCGGCTCGCGGCAGGCGGCGTACTTCTCGATCCCGTGGACGATCGCGAGCGGCGTCCAGCTCGTCGCGCTCAACATGACGACGTCGCTCACCGTCGAGGTCGCCTACGACGAGTCGAAGCTGCGCGACTACTTCCGGCGCATCCTCCGGCAGACCCTCCGCCTCGTCGTCCCGGTCGTAGTCGTGCTGACCGCGGCCGCCCACTACGTGCTGCTCGCCTTCGGCGCCGCCTACGCCCGCGAGGGGGCGACGTGCCTGCGCCTGCTCGCGCTCTCGACGATCCCGAACGTCGTCGTCATGCTCGGTCTCAGCATGGCCCGGATCCAGCACGACGCCCGCCTGGCGTCGCTCGTCCCGGGGGCGGCGTGCGCGCTCACGATCGGGCTCAGCCTCGCGCTGCTCCCCGGCCTCGGGATCGCCGGGGCGGGGTGGGCCGCGCTCGCCGCCCAGCTCGCGGTCGCGCTCTGGCTGCTCGCCGGCCCGCTCCGGCCGGTCGTGCTCGCGCGCCCGCGCGCCGGCGCGCGCTGACGGCGCGACCCGGCCGAGGGCCCGCGGCCGGGTCGGCGCCGCGCGGTGTCAGGCGAAGAGCGGCTCGCCGGTCTCGAGCAGCGTCTTGAGTCCGCTCAGGACGTGCATCCAGCCGGTGCCGGACACGCTCTCGGCGGTCCGCGGCGCGCCCTCGAGCCGGTCGTGCACGACGGTCAGGAGCGTCACCCCGCGCGCGTGCGGCTCGATCTCCCAGGTGACGCGGCTCGGCTCCTCGTCGGCCAGCTCCGGGTCGTAGAGCGAGCGCCACTCGTGCACGAGCCGGCGCGGCGGGTCGTACTCGAACACCGGGCCGTCGCCCCAGGCCGACCCGTCCGGCCCGCGCGAGAGGTGGCGGGTGGGGGTGTTCTCGATCCGGGCGCCGTGGAAGTACCTCGCGGTGAACTCGGGCTTCGTGATCGCCTCCCAGATCTGCTCCGGGGTGGCGCGGATGAAGACCGAGTACACCTGCGTCGTCACGGTCGTGCTGGTCGTCATGCGATCTCCTCCTCCAGGTCGCGCTTGAGGTCGGCGAGGGCGGCCACCCGGTGCTCGGCGTACTTGCCGATCCAGCGGTCGTGGATCAGCCTGATCGGCACCGGGTTCAAGAAGTGGAGCTTCTCCCGCCCCCGCCGGCGGGTGACGACCAGGCCGGCCTCCTCGAGCACGCGGAGGTGCTTCATCACCCCGAAGCGCGTCATCTCGAGCTGCGACTCGAGCTCGGTCAGCGTCCGGCCGTCGCGCTCGAAGAGCCAGTCGAGCAGGAGCCGGCGCGTCGGGTCGGCGAGCGCCTTGAAGACCCGGTCGTCGTCCACGCGCACGACTATACGTGACTATTCGGTCACATGTCAAGCCGCGGGCAGCCCGCGCCGTGCCCCGCCTCGGCGACGGGCCGCCGCCGTGACCTCCCGATCGCGGGGATCCTGCTCGGGCAGGTCGAGAACGGGTGGGTCCGCTCGACGGACTTCCGCACCGGGCGCGGGCGCGGCTGCCAGACTGAGCGCGTGCTGGAGACGGCGTTCACCGAGCTCGTCGGGTGCCGCGTCCCGGTCCAGCTCGCCGCGATGGGCAGCGGGGTCACGACGCCGGAGCTCGTGACCGCGGTCTGCCGCGCGGGCGGGCTCGGGATGCTCCAGCGAGGCGGCACGCGCCCGCTGGCCGAGCGGATCGAGGAGATCGAGCGCGCGCAGGCGGGCCCGTTCGGCGTCAACTTCGTGCCCGCGCTCGGGCAGGGCGAGCCGGAGGAGGTGGAGCTCGCCGCCTCCCGCGCGCGCCTGGTCGAGTTCTTCTGGGCCGACCCCGACCCCGGGCTCGTCGAGCTCGTCCACGCGGGCGGGGCGCTCGCCGGCTGGCAGGTCGGCTCGGTCGAGGAGGCCAGGCGCGCCGCCGCCGCCGGCTGCGACCTCGTGGTCGCCCAGGGGGTGGAGGCCGGAGGACACGTGCGCGGGACGGTGCCGCTGCTGCCGCTCCTCGCCGAGGTGCTGGACGCCGTCTCCGTGCCCGTGGTCGCCGCCGGCGGGATCGCGAGCGCGCGCTCGACGGCGGCCGCCCTCGCCGCCGGCGCGGCCGCGGTCCGCGTGGGGACGCGCTTCCTCGCGACCCCCGAGTCCGGCGCGCACCCCGACTACGTCGCCGCGCTCCTCGCCGCGCGCGCCGAGGACACGGTGCTCACCACCGCCTTCTCGGTCGGCTGGCCGGACGCCCCGCACCGCGTGCTCGCCTCCGCGGCCGCCGCCGCCGAGAGCCTCGACGGGGAGACGGCCGGGACGCTCGAGGTGGACGAAGAGTCGCGCCCGCTGCCGCGCTTCGCCGCCCGGACGCCGACCCGCGAGGTGAGCGGCCGGGTCGAGGCGATGGCGCTCTACGCCGGCACGGGGGTCGGCGGGGTGAGGAGGGTCGAGGAGGCGGAGTCGGTCGTCGCCGAGCTCGCCGCCGGAGCGGAGCGGCTGCTCCGGCGCTGGAGCGGGGGCTCCTGACGCCCGCCCGCCCTGTCCCACCCGGCCCGGGCGAGGAGGTGAACGCCGGAAGCGACGCGGTCGAGCCCTTCCGCGTCGAGGTCGCGGAGGAGGAGCTCGACGACCTGCGCCTGCGGCTCCGGCGCACCCGCTGGCCCGAGCGCGAGACCGTCGCCGACTGGTCGCAGGGCGTTCCGCTCGCGTACCTCCAGGACCTCTGCCGCTACTGGGCTGAGGACTACGACTGGCGGGCGACCGAGAGGCGGCTGAACGCGCTGCCGCAGTTCCGCACCACGATCGACGGCCTCGCGATCCACTTCCTCCACGTCCGCTCGCCGCACCCCGGCGCCCTGCCGCTCGTGATCACCCACGGCTGGCCCGGCTCGATCGTCGAGTTCCTCGAGGTGCTCGGCCCGCTCGTCGACCCGCCGCGCCACGGCGGCGACGCGCGGGACGCCTTCCACGTCGTCTGCCCGTCCCTGCCCGGCTACGGCTTCGGCGACAAGCCGGAGAGGCCCGGCTGGGGCGTCGAGCGAATCGCGGACGCCTGGGCCGTCCTGATGGCGAGGCTCGGCTACGACCGCTACGGAGCGCAGGGCAGCGACTGGGGCACCAGCGTCAGCGCCTGCCTGGCGCAGCGGGATCCCGAGCACGTGGCCGGCATCCACCTGACGCCCCCGCTCGCGCCGCCCGACCCCGAGACCCTCGACGACCTCACCGAGCGCGAGCGCGCCGCGCTGGCCTCGCTCGAGCACGCGGCGGCGTGGGACTCGGGCTACTCGCAGGAGCACGCCACCCGGCCCCAGACGATCGGGTACGCGCTGGTCGACTCGCCCGCCGCGCTCTGCGCCTGGATCCTCGAGAAGTTCCACGCCTGGACCGACCACGACGGCGACCTCGAGAGCATCCTGACCCGCGACGCGCTGCTCGACAACGTGATGCTGTACTGGCTGCCGCGCACGGGCGCGTCGTCGGCGCGCCTGTACTGGCAGAGCATGCGGCAGGTGAACGAGTGGATCTCCGGCGCCGTCGCGGACAGCGTCACCGTGCCGACCGGGTGCTCGATCTTCCCGAAGGAGCTCCAGCGTCCCTCTCGACGCTGGGCGGAGAAGCGCTTCCTCGACATCCGCTACTGGAACGAGCCCGAGCGGGGCGGCCACTTCGCGGCCTTCGAGCAGCCTCGCCTCTACCTCGACGAGGTGCGCGCGTTCTTCCGGCTGCTCAGGTGAGCGCGCGGGCGTCCCGGGCCGGCTCGCGGGGAGGCTCGGCCTCGTACGACCTCGTCGCGAGCGAGCTCCCGCGCCCACGGCGTCGCGCGCCCGGGTGGCAGGGCGACTCGACAGCCGGAGCTTCGCGTCAGAATGGCGCTCGTCGGGCGAGCGCGACGGGCGGATGCGAGGCGAGGACGCAGTGGGCGGGAAGAGCAGCCGCCGCGCGCGGAAGCGGAGGGCGAAGGAGCTCCGGTGACGAGCGAGGCGGAATGGGTGGAGACCGTGCGGCGGGCGGCCGGGTCGGCCGGCTCGATCGACGAGGCGGCGTCGGAGCTCGCCGAGCTGATCCGGGCCGGCAGCGGCCGGCGCTGGGTGGGGATCTACCGCCTCGCCGCGAGCGAGGTCGTCAACCTCGCCTGGAGCGGGCCGGCGCCGCCGGCGCATCCGCGCTTCCCGATCGGCCGCGGCCTCACCGGGGCCGCGATCGCCGCCCGCGCCGCCGTGTGCTCGAACGACGTCTCCGGCGACCCCCGCTACCTGACGAACCAGCCGACGACCGGCTCCGAGCTGATCGTCCCGATCCTCCGCGACGGCGACGTCGTCGGCACGCTCGACGTCGAGGAGGCGCACCCGAACGCCTTCGCGGCCGGCGACGAGCGGCCGTTCGAGGCGATCGCCGAGGCGCTCTCGCCGCTCTACCGCTGAGCTCGCCTCGCTGGCTCGGGCCGCCGCAGGGCGGTTGCCCGGCCAGGGTCACGCGCGCGCGATCAGGTGGCGGTACTCGTTCTGCAGCCGGTAGCTTCCGTCCGGCTGGCGGTAGGGGGCGAGGCCGTCGACGATCGCGTGCCTGAGCTCCCGTTCGTAGTCGGGGCCGGCGAGGGTGGCGAGGCCGGCGACGGCGACGAGGGCGCGTCCGAGGGTGTCGGCGTCTGGATAGTGGAAGGCCCAGGTCGTGTCGAACTCGTCCTCCGGTGTGAGCCCTGCTCGGGTGGCGAGTCCGCGCAGGAGGCCGGGCTGTGAGAGGTCGGGGTCGGGCGGGGCGTCGGGCGGTCGTGGCGGCAGGAACGGCCTGGCGATCCGTTTCATCGCTTCGAGGTCGCAGCGTTCGTGCGCGCCCCAGACCTGGATCACGATCGGGGCGCCGGGCCTGGCGACGCGGCCCGCTTCGCGGAGGGCGGCGACCATGTCGTCGGCGAAGAAGAAGGAGTTGAAGCCGGTGACGAGGTCGAAGGTGTCGGCGGGCCAGGGGAGCTGCTCCATCTCGCCGACTCTGAGGTCGGCGTCGGGGAGCCGGCTGCGGGCGAAGGCGACGAGCGCCTCGGCGGCGTCGATGCCGTGCGGGTCGGCGCCGCGCTCGGCGGCGAGGCGGAGGAAGGCGCCGGCGCCGCAGCCGATGTCGAGCACGCGCCAGCCCGGTTCGAGCCCCGTTCGCTCCAGCGCCGCTTCGTAGGTGGGGCCCTGCTGGTCTTCGCTGAGCGCCCAGTCGGCGGGGCGGGCGCCCCAGAGCGGGCCCCAGCGGGTCGCGCTCCCCGGCGGCGCGGATGGAGTTGTGGCCACGGCCGCTCCTTCCGTTAGACTACGATCCGTAGTTATAGACTATGAGTCGTAGCTCGGTCAACGGCGACTTGAGCCTGTTCTCGTACGAGATCCTCGGCCTCGTCGGCAGGGGCGGCGCCGGCGCGCACGACCTGCTGCGGATGGCCAGGCGGGGGCGGCTGCTCGACTGGGCGGGCGAGAGCCAGTACTACGTGGAGCCGAAACGGCTCGCCGGGCTCGGCTACCTCGAGGCGCGCAAGGAGCCCGGGAAGACGCGCGAGCGCACCGTCTACACGCTCACCGGCAAGGGCCGGCAGGCGCTTGCCGACTGGGCCCGCACGCCGGTCGCCGTGACGCCGGTGAAGAGCGAGCCGCTCCTGCGGCTGCTTGTCTGCGACCTCGTCGGCGAGGAGGTCACCCGCGAGAGCCTGGCGACGCTGCGCGAGGACGTCGCCCACCTCCGCGGGCGGCTCGACGACTCCGAGCGCAGCGCCCGCGAGCTGCCGCATCGGGAGAAGTACCTGCTGCTCGTGCTCGGATTCCTCCGCCGGCTGCTCGATCTCCACGAGCGCCTCGTGGACGACGTCGAGCGCGAGCTCGCCGCCCCGGCGGCGGCTTCGAGTGCAGCAAGCCGAGAGGCCGGTGGGGCCTGACGGCTTCCGTGCTCACGTGAGGGCGGGCTCGCCGGCGGTCCCGGTGGGCCGGACGTTCGGTTGAGGCGGAAGCGGTTGGTGGTGTCGTAGCCGCTTTCTCCGGCGCCTACAGCGTCACACTCAACGCCGCCGAGCGACACGTCGACGCGGGAGCCTCGGCCATGGTCGTCGACACCAGCCCCTCCTGGATTGCGCTCCCGGCAGGGGTCTTCCTCAACACGATCCTCCACCCGAAAGCCCGGACGAGACTGATGAGCAGGGACTTCCTCTGCAGCCGCGGACTCCACTTCACGGCCTTCCACGGGACTCTCGGAGCCTCCCTCCCCATCCAGACCCCATCGCTGTGCCGCCTCTCCTGACAACGCGTCGAGATCGGGGCGGCACGATACGTGTCGACCCTCAGCGGGAGAGACTACGTCGTGTCCGACGTTTGGGGGATAATCTCCCTCGTATGTCTGACAGGATCGACCACGACAGCCTTTACCGCCTTGCCGAGTCGCAGGCAGGCTACTTCACGGCCGAGCAGGCGCTCCAGGCGGGGATGGACAGAAGCACCCTCCTTCACCATGCCCGTCCCGGTGGGCGCTACGAGCGCGTTCGGCGCGGGCTGTACCGGCTGCGCCACTTTCCGTCGAGCCCGCACGAGCACGTCGTCGCCGCCTGGCTCGACCTGCCGGCGCCGGCGGTCGTCTCCCACGAGAGCGCGCTCGAGCTGTACGAGCTGTCCGATGTCATCCCGAACGCGGTTCACATCACCCTGCCGCGGGAGAAGCGCGGTCGGCGTCCCAGGGCCGGTGTCAGGTTCCACATGCTCACCCAGGCGCCCGGTCCGAACGAGGTCAGGCGCATCGACGGCCTCCTCGCGACCACGCCCGAGCGAACGATCGTCGACTCGCTCGAGGCGGGAACGCAGCCGGAGCAGATCGAGCTCGCGATCGGACAGGCACTCGAGCGCGGCCTGACGACGCCTCGTCGACTGCGTGCCGCGGCCGGCAACCGCTCCAACCGCGTCCGCCGGTTCATCGATCGCGTACTCACGGAACACACCACGTGAAGTACGGCGACGCGGCAGCGTTCCGGCAAGCCCTCGAGCAACGGCTGCGTACGCGCGCCGCCGGAGACGGTGCGCGCCTCGCCCGCGATCGCAAGCGCGTTTCGTTCGAACGATTTCTGGCCCGCCTCAACGAGGTTGCTCCGGGAGACTGGCTGCTGAAGGGCGGCTTCGCGCTCGACCTCCGCCTCGCCGATCGCGCTCGAGCGACCCGAGACGTGGACCTCGATTGGCAGGCGGACGAGGAGGAACTTGCAGAGACGCTGATCGAGGCCGCCGGCATCAGCGGCGACGACTTCTTCACGTTCGCCATCGAGCGGACAGGCATGGCGCCGGAGCGCCTTGGCGGCAGCCACCGCTTCCGTGTCACAGCGAGCCTCGCCGGTCGGCCGTTCGAGACCTTTCTCCTCGATGTCGCCCTTCGGTCATCGCTCGTCGACGAGCGCGACACGCTCACCACGACCGACCTGCTCTCGTTCGCCGAGATCGAGCCGGTCGAGGTTCCAGCCGTCCCGCTGGAGCGACACATCGCCGAGAAGCTGCACGCATACACGCGTCGCTACGGCGACGACCAGCCGAGCTCGCGCGTCAAGGATCTGATCGACCTCGTCCTGATGGGCGAGCTTGCCTCCTTTGAGTACGACCGGTTACGGGACGCGATCGTCAGCACGTTCCGCGAACGAGACACCCACGAGCTACCGACTTCGCTGCCAGCAGCCTCAGCTGACTGGGCGCAGCCGTACCGTGTGCTTGCAGCGGAAGTCGGACTCGAGCCGGATCTTTCCTCCGGCCACCGCGCCGCGGCAACCTTCCTCGACCCGGTACTCGCCGACACCACCGACCTTCATTGGTGGGACGAGCAAGCGATGCGCTGGCACGCGGACAAGTAGCGGCATCGTTCGCCGGGACTCGCGCTCTGGCTCGTCGAACGAAAGCGAGTTGCTGCCAGCGACGACCGCCGAGCTCTCACGGCTGCGCTTGACGCCGCGAGAGGCCGCTTCCGACGGCGGCTTTCCGGTCGAGGGCGTCAACGCTGCGCTGCCAAACACAGACGTCTTCGTCGCGGGTCAGCAACAACCGCCCTCACGGCGGTCGCGGAAGCGGCTCGCCGGCTACCGAGCCGGCTGCGAGGGGAGAATCAGCCACCTCAAACGCAGCTACGGGATGCGGCGCAGCCGCTTACGCGGCCACGACGGTGCGCGTACCTGGGTGGGCTGGGCGATCCTCGCCTACAACCTCGACACCCTCGCCGTCCAGGCCACCTGACAGACTCCCCAGCGCTCGCACACACACCGAGCACCAACTCGCAGAAACGGCCGCCCCGGGGGCGGCCGTTTCACGTCTCACGCGCGGAGTTCTTCCGGGTCAAATAGCCATGCGAAAGCGGGAGCGACGGGACTCGAACCCGCGACCTCCGGCGTGACAGCCGCCGCAAGGGAAAACACGATCCTCCACCCGACGACCCGAAAGAACCCGATTAGCAGGGATTGCGTGCGGGTTGGCCGGCGCGGCTTCCACGTGGCTCCATGGCGTTTTCGGAGGGTCACGCCCCATCCAGGCCCCATCGTTCCGTCGTCTTCGTCGACAACAAGACTGGAGCGATCTTCGCTGCCTCGTAAGCTCTTCACGTGGCGTCGGCCTTCATCAGCTACGCGCACGAGGATCAAGAGTTCATGCTCTCGCTCGTCGAGCCGTTACAAGCGCAGGGGCTCGACATCCGGTACGACCAAGTCGTGCTGAATGTCGGCGACTCGTTGCTGCAGAAGATCGCCGGCGAGATCGCGGATGGGGACTTTCTGATCGCGATCGTCTCGCCCGACTCGGTCGAGTCCGCGTGATGCGCGCGGCAGTTGTCCCTTGCGGCGACGCAGGGCATCAACGAGCACAGCGTCAAGGTCCTGCCGGTGAGGTTCCGCTCTGCCGCGATGCCGCCGATGCTCCAGGACACCTTCTGGGCTGACGCCGATCGAGACAGCGTTGAAACAATCGCCCGTCAGCTCGCCGCCTCGATGAGGCGAGACGCTCGACGAGCGGAAGAGCCGCACGAACGGGCTCAGGCAGGGCGTCGAGTGCCCAGCGCAGTCGGCGCTGGGGATCCTCGAGGTCGTGGATGTTGCCGCCCGCCTGCCAAACGCCTATCCACGCCCGGAAGACATCCCAGCACCTCTGGGCAACCTCTTCGACCTGCGCTACGCCGGCATCTCCCGCCAGCTCTGCGTGCGCTGGTTCTCCCTCGGCGCCTTCCACCCCTTCCGCTGCTCGGTCAGCCTCGGACTCCCGTCCTTCCAGGTTCGGCCGGATCGTGTTGCACGACATCGAGCAGAGCGGCGAGGGCAACATCGACCATCTCGTCTCGGGACCGAACGGCGTCTACCTGGTCGAAACGAAGGAGCGCCGCTACGAGGACCGGCACGTCGTCAAGGTGAAGCGGCAGGCGGCGAAGCTGCACGACGAACTCGGGGTCTGGGTCACGCCGGTGATCTGCCTGTACGAGCGGCAGGGCGGGCCGTTCCGAACGCAGGGGGTCTGGGTGGTGCCGCGCCAGCACCTGCTCGACTGGCTGCGCGAGCAGAATCACCCGCCGGTCGCCTTCGAGCGGCTCGCTGGGTTCGCCGACTGCGTGGAGACGAACGGACGACGTCGAACCTTGTCCGGAACCGCTCGTTGACCGACACACGCGCCGAGACGTGCTGCCGCCGAGCGCTTCGGACTGCCGCCTGCCTTGAGTCAGCGGCGAATCGGACTTAGATTCTGGGGCGATGGCTCGCCGCTCTTCCTTCGCCTACCGGATGGCTCAGTACCAGCGGGAACTCGAACGCCAAGCGCGGGCACAGCAGCGGGCAGAGATAGCCGCGGTACGAGAGGCCGAGCGAGCGCGGAAAGCGTACGAGCGCGCACAGGTGCTCGAGGAGAAGGAGCGCAAGCGCCTCTACCTCGAATCGCGTACGGCAGAGGTCGAAGCGATGAACGCCCAGCTCCAAGCGCGCAACGAGGAGCTCGAGAGGCTGCTCATAGCGACGCTCGAGACGGATGACTACCTCGATTTCGAGACACTGAAGGTTGAGCCCGAGATTCCGCCGTTTCAGCCTGGCGCGCTTGCGGTATCCACCGATCCCCCGCGGATCGAGATGTTCATGCCTCCGTCTCCCTCTGGGTTCGCGAAGCTCGTGCCGGGCGCGAAGGGGAAGCACGAGCAGGCGGTCGCGGCGGCCCGACGGGCGTTCGAGTCCGAGTCAGCGGCGCACGCAGAGAAGGAGCGGCAACGCGAGCAGGCGCTCATGGAGGCGAGGGCGGCGTACGACGCGGATGTGGAGAAGATCAAGGAGCGCGCCGCGGTGCAGAACCGGGAGATCGACGAGTTCCGGGCTCGCTTTGATGCTGCCGAGCCGGATGCGGTCGGCGAGTACTTCTCGCTTGTGCTCGATGCGAGCAGCTACCCGGACGGCTTCGCGCGCAAGTACCGAATGGCGTTCGTCCCGGAGTCGAGGCAGCTTGTTGTCGAGTTCGAGCTGCCGGCGCTGTCTGTCGTCCCGGTGGTGAAGCAATACCGGTACGTGAAGGCGCGCGACGCGATCGAGGACAGTCCGCGCCCGGCGACGCAGGTGAAGGCCGCGTATTCGTCGGTCGTGGCACAGACGACGATCCGGACGCTGCACGAGCTCTTCGAGGCTGATCGAGGCGGCAAGCTGGAGACGATCGTGTTCAACGGCTACGTCGACACGATCGATCCGGCGACCGGCAAGCCTGCCTCGCCGCATCTGGTGACTGTGCGTGCCTCCCGCGACGTCTTTACCCAGCTCGATCTGCGCAACGTCGAGCCGCTCGCCTGCCTGAAGGGGCTGAACGCCTCGGTCTCGAAGAGTCCGTCGGAGCTGCTGCCGGTCAGGCCCATCCTGGAGTTCGACATGGTCGACGCGCGCTTCGTCCAGGAGAGCGACGTACTCGGCGCACTCGACCAGCGGCCGAACCTGATGGAGCTTTCCCCGCGCGATTTCGAGTCACTGATCACCAACCTCTTCGAGAAGATGGGCTTGGAGACCCGACAGACGCAGCCTTCCCGGGATGGCGGCGTCGACTGCGTCGCCTACGACCCGCGCCCGATCTTCGGCGGCAAGGTCGTGATACAAGCAAAGCGCTACAAGCACACCGTCGGGGTCAGCGCGGTGCGCGACCTGTTCGGGACGATGCAGAACGAGGGCGCCTCGAAGGGCATCCTCGTAACGACCAGCGTCTACGGGAAGTCGTCGTTCGAGTTCGCCGAGGGCAAACCGCTGGAGTTGCTGAGCGGCACTCACCTGCTCTACCTACTCGCTGAGCACGCGGGCATCGAGGCGCGAATCGAGCCGCCCGAGGACTGGGTCGACCCCGTTGCCGAAGCTGTCACCGACGAGCCTTCAGTCGAGGGAGTCGCAGTGCCCGCCCCCGCCGGATAGCTGGGTCTGTACTGGCGGCCGAGCAGTCCGGCGACGTGCCCGCGAAGGCCCTTGTTGCCGAAGCCGGTGACGGCGTGGACGGTGGTGCTGAGGGCGCCGGCCAGGGCCATGGCGCGTTGGTTGCCGAAGCGCAGCGCTCCGGTTCATTGGCCCTCGCTGTTGTAGGGCTGGTGGATGCGCTCAAAGGGCGCAGTCCGATGGCACAGCTCTGGCCGGCATGCTCGATCATAAGCAGCCGCTGATTGACGCGGCGGGCTTCCCGATCAGCTCGGGGAGATGCCCGATCCGGGCGAGCACGCCGAGGTCCCACGGTTTGTTGATCACCGCTTCGATCCGGAGCGCGCGGGCGTCTTTGAGGTACTGCTTGAGCCGGGAGTGCTTTGTAGCCGATGTCAAGCTTGACGTCGCTGCCGGCGGAGAAGACGCGGGTGCGGAACGGCTCCTGGGACAAGGTCGAGGAGCTCGCCGCCAACACCGTCGCGCCCTACGGGAACATGGTCATGCTCGCCGCCCTCACCGGCCTCCGCCAGGGCGAGTTGTTCGCCCTCCGCGATCGCAACCTCGACCTCGAGGCCAAGACCGTCACAGTCGAGAATGGGACCTACGCGGGCGAGCTCGTGCCCGTGAAGACGAAAGCATCGCGCCGGCGCGTCGATCTCTCCGCCACCGCCGTACGTGTCCTCCGCCGCCAGCTCTTCGCGCGCACCCCGAACGACCTCCACGTCGTCTTCCCCTCGCCGGAAGGCCACATCCTGAACGACGACAACTTCCGCCACCGCGTCTTCGCGCCTGCCGTCCGCCGCACGAAGCTGACCGGCTTCCGCTTCCACGACCTCCGCCACACCTACGCCGCGCTGATGGTCGCCGCCGGGGCGCACCCGAAGTACCTTCAGGCGCAGATGGGCCACTCGTCGATCCGCGTCACGCTCGACCTCTACGGGCACCTCTTCCCGGACGCGAATCGCGGCGTTCTCGACGCACTCGACGCGCTCACGGCCCCATCCACGCCCCATCGCAAGAACGCCCCGAAGAACACGACGAACGAAAAAGTCCCCGCGAGCGGGGACTTTCAGAGCGGGAGCGACGGGACTCGAACCCGCGACCTCCGGCGTGACAGGCCGGCGTTCTAACCAGCTGAACTACGCCCCCGCGCGGAGGGCAGTGTAGCCGGGCGCCGAACAACCCGGGTATGACCGGGTTGGACTGGGCGATCGTCGGCTTCGCGGCGCTGACGGCGCTCGCGGGGTTCCGGCGCGGGCTCGTGCGGACGCTGCTCTCGCTCGCGGGGCTCGTCGCCGGGGCGGTGCTCGGGGCGCGGCTCGCGCCCGACCTGCTGCCGGGCGGGCTGCACCTCCGCTACCCGGCGCTCGTCGCCTTCGGCGGCGCCCTCGTGGGGGCGTCGCTGCTCGAGGCGGCGGCCCGGCTCGCGGGCAGGACGTTCCGCGGCGCGCTCCGGGTCGTGCCGCCGCTGCGGCTGCTCGACTCGGTCGGCGGGCTCGCGGCCGGCGCCGTCTGGGGGCTCGCGATCGTCTGGGTCGCGGGCGCGGCGGCGCTCCAGCTTCCCGGCCACGGCCGCTGGCGGCACGAGGCGCGCACCTCGGAGGTGTTGCGCCAGCTGAACGAGCTCGCCCCGCCGCGCGAGGTGCTCCGGCTTCGGAGCGCGCTCGTGGAGCGGCTGCCCGCGGGCGCGCTCCTGCCGTAGGGTCGCGCTCCCGCCACGTCGCGGCGGTCGGATGCCGGCACCGTCGTCGCCGAGGGGTGGCCGAGGCCGACCCCGACGACGCTAGCGGAGCAGCTCGAGCACCGCGGTCGGGCGACGGTAGGGCGCGACGACGTAGGCGCCGTCGCAGCGGCCGCGCGCCTCCGCGAGCATTTCGCGGGCGTGCGCCATCCCGACCTCGGCTGCGGCTGGGCCCGCCGCCTCGAGCGCGTCCTGGAGCGCCTGCGGCACGACGATCCCCGGCACCTCGTTGTGCAGGCGCAGCGCGAGCCGGTAGCTCGTGAGCGGGAAGATGCCGGCCAGCACGGGGATCTCCCAGCCGCCGAGGACGGCCGCGAAGCGGTCGAGCACCTCGAGGTCGAACACGATCTGGGTCATCGCGAACTGCGCCCCCGCCGCGACCTTCTCGCGGAAGCGCGCCGCCTCGGCCTCGAGGTCGTCGGCGGTCGGGTTGACGGCGACGCCGGCGAAGAAGGAGGTCGGGGCGTCGATCGGGCGGCCGTTGAAGTCCTCGCCCCGGTTCAGGCCGGAGATCAGCCGGGTGAGGCCGAGCGAGTCGATCTCGTAGACCGCGCGCGAGCCCGGGTAGTCGCCGACCTCGGGCGGGTCGCCGGTGATCGCGAGCACGTTGCGGACGCCCTCGGCGTGCGCGCCGAGCAGCATCGACTCGATCCCGAGCACGGTCCAGTCGCGCGTCGTCAGGTGCGGGATCGTCTCGAGCCCCGTCGCCCGCTCGATCGCCCCGGCCACCATCAGCGAGCTCATACCGGCCCGGGCGGTCGCGTTGTCGTTCACGTCCACGAACCGGACGAGGCCGGACTCGTCGAGCGCGGCCGCCACGTCGAGGAGCCCGCGGCTCGAGCCGCCGAGCGGCGGGTCGAGCTGGATCGAGACGACGAACTCGCCCTCGCGGAGCGCCCGGGCGAGCCGCGTCTCGCGCTGCTCCTCGCCGAGCGACACCGCGAGCTCGCGGTCGCCCTCCTCGAGCCTCGTCCGCGGCGCGCGCCCCTCGTCGATCGCGCCGCGGATCGCCGCGATCTCGCTCGGCGTCGTCCCGCAGCAGCCGCCGATCACCCGCGCTCCCAGCTCGCGGGCGTGCGCGGCGAACTCGCCGAAGTACTCGGGCGTCGCGTGCGGGTAGATCACGCGTCCGCCCGAGAGGCTCGCGAGCCCGATGTTCGGGAGCGCGGCGAGGATGCGGCCGCCGCCGCGCATCTGCTCGAGCGCCGTCAGCGCCGCCAGCAGCCCGCTGCCGTGGTTGGCGCCGATCGCGGCGAGCTCGAGCCCGTCGAGGCGCTCCGCCGCCTCGGCCGCGGTCACGCCGGCGAGCGTCTCCGCGCCCTCGTCGAAGGTGAGGAGCGCGACGACCGGCAGCGACGCCACGCTCCGGACCGCCTCGATCGCGTCCACCAGCTCGTCGAGGTCGTAGAACGTCTCGACCATGAACAGGTCGGCGCCCCGCTCCGCCAGCACGGCCGCCTGCTCGGCGAAGAGCTCCTGCCGGACGCGGGGGGCGGCCGGCTCGCCGATCGGCCCGATCGAGCCGGCGATGAAGACGTCGCGGCCCGTCGTCTCGCGGGCCTGGCGGGCGAGCTTCACCCCGGCCGAGTTGATCGCCTCGAGCTCGTCCTCGAGGTAGTGGGCGGCGAGCTTGCGCCGGTTCGCGCCGAAGGTGTTCGTCTCGATCAGCTCCGCCCCGGCGTTGATGAAGCCGACGTGGAGCGAGACGACCGCCTCGGGCGCCCGCAGGTTCGCCTCCTCGGTCGTCCGCAGGCGGGGGACGGCGGCCGTCAGGAGCGCGCCCATGCCGCCGTCCGCCACGATCGGGGGGCCCTCGCGGAGCCGTCTCTCGAAGGCGCCCGGCACGGCGCAAACCTAGTCGTTCCCGGGATCTTTACAGTCAAGTGAGGCGGTCAAGTACCCAAAGGGGGATGGATCAAGTGGCGCCTCGCGGAGCATGATGGGCGTGTTCGAGGGGGCCCGATGCGGCGGGGCCTCACGGACAAAGGGCAACGACAAGACGGTTGGGACTGGCAGCACCTCCCCCCGCTGCCAGGCTGGTTTCGACGGCTCCCTGGCCTGGGACTGACGGCAATCGCTCCTGTGGCAGGGTTCTGACGGCGGCCTCCGGGCCGCCGTCAGCGTTCGTGGAGGACCCGTCCCTCCATCCCGCCCGCGACCGTCACCACCTGGCCGGTCACGTGGCCGGAGAGGAGGGGCGAGGCCAGCGCGACCACCTGCGCGGCGACGTCGTCGGCGGTCGCGACCTTCCGCAGCGCCATCGTGCGGGTGATCGCCGCCACCTGCTCGCCGCCGAGGGCGCCGTCGGTCATCGGCGTCTCGGTCCAGCCCGGGGCGACGGCGTTCACGCGCGTGCGCGGGTGGCGGCGGACGGCCTCGTTCTTGAGCGAGAGCAGGAGCCCGCCGAGGATCGCGGACTTCGCCGCGGCGTAGTCGGCGTGCCCGGCCTCGCCGAAGAGGCCGGCGGTCGAGCCGACGAGCACGAGCGCGCCCTCCCGGTCGCCGAGCTGGCGGAGGAAGCCGCGCGCGGTCAGGAACGTCGCGGTCAGGTTCGCGTCGACCGTCGCCCGCCAGCGCTCGAGGGGGAGCTCCGCGACCGGGACGTCCTCGGCCGGCCAGACGCCCGCGACGGCCGCGCAGACGTCGAGCTCCCCCGCCTCGGCGAACAGCCGCTCCACCTCGCGCTCGTCCCGGAGGTCGGCCTGGACGACCGCGGCCCCGCCGGCCGCCTCGGCCCGCTCGCGGCCGCGGTGGTAGTGGACGACGACCCGGGCGCCCTCGGCCGCGAACCGGCGGACGCAGGCCGCGCCGATCCCGCCGGAGCCGCCCGTCACCAGCACGCGCGCGCGTTCGAGCCCCGTCTCCATCTGAATGTTAAGAAAGTGTTCCGGTTTTCGCGATCCTGATGTAGAGTCCGCGCGAGGGTGGAGCCGGAGGTGGGGGAAACCGGCTCGGTGGTCGTCGTCGCGTCGTCAACCAGCGGTGTCGGAGGTCAGGCTCAGGTGCTCACGGTCGACATTTCCCTGCCCGAGGTCGAAGAGCTCCAGAAGCTCGTCGAGACAGGGAAGGAGAAGGGGTTCCTCACCTACGACGAGATCGTCTCCGGGGTCGAGGAGCTGGAGCTCACGAAGGAGCAGCTCGAAGATTTCACCACCTATCTGATCGATCACGGCGTCGAGCTCGTCGAGGGCGAGCAGCACAAGGCGCTCCCGCACGAGCAGCCCATTCCCGAGGAGGAGAAGGCGCCGAAGCTCGACCTCTCGGTCGAGCCGTCTCTCGACTCGCTGCGGCTCTACCTGCGCGAGATCGGGAAGGTGCCGCTCCTCACGGCCGACCAGGAGGTCTCGCTCGCGAAGCGGATCGAGCGCGGCGACATGGCGGCGAAGACGCAGATGATCGAGGCGAACCTGCGGCTCGTCGTCTCGATCGCCAAGGGCTACCTCGGCCGCGGCCTCTCGTTCCTCGACCTGATCCAGGAGGGGTCGCTCGGGCTCATCCGCGCGGTCGAGAAGTTCGACTACCGCAAGGGCTACAAGTTCTCGACCTACGCGACGTGGTGGATCCGCCAGGCGGTCACGCGGGCGATCGCCGACAAGGCGCGCACGATCCGGATCCCGGTGCACATGGTCGAGAAGCTGAACAAGGTCGTGCACATCGAGCGCCAGCTCGTGCAGCGGCTCGGTCGCGAGCCCCAGCCGGACGAGATCGCCGAGGAGCTCGAGATGACGACCGAGGAGGTGCGCGAGATCCTGCGGATGGCGCAGCATCCGGTCAGCCTCGAGAAGCCGATCGGCGAGGAGGAGGACTCCGAGCTCGGCGACTTCGTCGAGGACGAGCAGGCCGAGTCGCCGTTCGACTCCGCCTCGCTGACGCTGCGCCGCTCCGACATCGAGCAGGCGCTCTCGTCGCTCCCCGAGCGCGAGCGGCGCGTGATCGAGCTGCGGTTCGGGCTCGACGGCTCCCAGCCGTGCACGCTCGAGGAGGTCGGGAAGGCGTTCGGCGTCACCCGCGAGCGCATCCGCCAGATCGAGAACAACACGCTCAAGAAGCTCGAGACGCTCCCCGAGGCGCAGGGTCTCAAGGACTGCGTCTAGCCGCGCGAGCGATCGAGCTGGTCGTCTGCCGCGATGGCGACGGCGCCGGCGCCGAGCAGGCTCTACAAGCCCCGTCCCGCGGGGGTCAGCTCCGGGAGGCGTCCGCTCCGGGCTCGGCCCGCTCGGCCGGGACGAAGAGCTTGCAGCGCGGGCACTTGAAGCCGCGGTAGCGCTCGGCCGCGCCGGCGAGGAGCTCGCCGGTGAAGACGTGCCGGCAGTGCGGGCAGACGACCTCGAACCGCTGCGGCCCCGGGTCCATCGACCCCCACCGTAGCGGGCTCCCGCTACCCGGCGACCGCGAGCGACTCGATCCGGACCTCGGCGAGCGGCCGGTCCTGCATGTCCGTGTCGACGTGGGAGATCGCATCCACCACGTCCATTCCCGCCGTGACCCTTCCGAACACCGTGTGCAGCCCGTCGAGCCAGGGGCAGGCGTCGGCGGTGACGATGAAGAACTGCGAGCCGTTCGTGTTCGGGCCCGCGTTCGCCATCGCGAGCGCCCCGCGCGCGACCGGGTGGCTGTTGATCTCGTCGTCGAACTGGTAGCCCGGGCCGCCCATCCCCGTGCCGGTCGGGTCGCCGCCCTGGATCATGAAGTTCTCGATCACGCGGTGGAAGACGACGCCGTCGTAGAAGCCGTCGCGTGCGAGCTTCACGAAGTTCGCGACCGTCTTCGGCGCGTCGTCGTCGAACAGCTCGAGCTCGATCGAGCCGCGGTTCGTCGCCATCGTCGCGGTGGTCACGACGGCGATCGTACTAACCCGAGCTCCACCCGCGAGCGCCGACCGGGCACCGAGAGGGACGCGAGCACGCTGACCAGGACCGCCCCGGCGGAGACCGCGAACGCGGTCGTGTACGCGGAGTCGCTCGCGACCGCGACGATGCTCGCCGACACCTGGCTTCCGAGCGCGCCGCCGATCGTGCGCACGATCGTGTTCATCCCAGTCGCGACGCCGGTCTCCTCCGGGCGCACCGCCTCGACGATCAGGTTCGCCATCGCCCCGAACGAGAAGCCGACGCCGGCGCCCATCAGCCCCGTCGAGACGTAGACGTTCCACGGCGAGCCGTGCTCGGCCGCGAGGAACGCGTACGCGGCCGCCGTGAGCGCCGTCCCCGCGACGAGCGGCACGCGCGAGCCGACCGTGTTCGAGAGCCGCCCGGCGAGCGGGCTCACGAGCAGCATCGCGACCGTCGACGGGAGCAGGAAGATCCCGGCCTCGGTCACCGACGCGCCGAACCCGAGCCCGCCGGACGACGGCAGCTCGACGAACTCGGGGATCAGCACGAACGAGCTGTACATCCCGAAGCCGAGCAGCAGGCCGGTGAGGTTCGTCGTCCAGACGCCGTGCAGGCGCATCATCCGCATGTCGACGAGGGCGCCGTCGACGGCGCCCTCGACCCGCACCCACAGCACGAGCAGGACGGCCGCCGCCGCGAACAGCCCGAGCACCCGCGGCGATCCCCAGCCCCACGACGGGGCCTCGCTCACGCCGACGAGCAGCGCGACGAGCCAGGCCGAGAGGAGCGCGCCGCCCGCCCAGTCGATCCGGCCCGGCGACCGGATCGGCGACTCCGGGATCACGACCTGCGCCGCGACCGCCGCGAGCGCGACCGCGCCGAGCGGGAACCAGAAGAGCCAGTGGTAGGAGAGATGCTCGGTGATCGGGCCGGCGAGCACGATCCCGAGCCCGCCGCCGACGCCGAGGATCCCCGAGATGAGCGCGATCCCGGTCGCGACGCGCTCGCGCGGGAACTCGTCGCGGATGATCGCGAACGAGAGCGGGAAGATCGCGCCCCCCGCGCCCTGGATCACGCGCCCCGCGATCAGCACGCCGACCTTCGTCGCGAGCGCCGCCACGAGCGTCCCCGCCGCGACGATCGCGAGCGTGACGACGAGCATCCGCTTCTTCCCGAACATGTCGCCGAGCCGGCCGACGACCGGCGTCGCGACCGAGGCCGAGAGCAGGTAGCCGGTGATGATCCACGCGACCGCCGTCGTGGAGGTGTGGAGGTCGGTCTGGATCGCGCCGAGCGCCGGCGCCACGAGCGACTGCAGCAGCGCGAAGGCGATCCCCGCGACCGCGAGGATGGCGAAGGTGAGGTTGTAGTGAGGCCGGTTCGGGTCCATGGCGTGCCGCGGAGCGGTGCCGCCTCCCGCGCCCCGCCCTTCTAGCAGAATCAGGCCCTGTGCTCGCGTCGCTGCCGCTGCCGGTCGCGATCGTCGCCGCGGCGGCGGGCGGAGAGCGCTCGTGCGCGACCGGCACCGTCTGCTACCTCGCGCTCGACCCGCCGCTCCTCGCGACCCCGCTCGCTGCGACGCGGCGCACCTACCGCCTGCTCGAGGCGAGCCGCGAGTTCAGCGTGTCGATCCTCGGCGACGGCCAGGCCGAGCTCGCGGTCCGGGCGGCGTCGGGTGCCGGGCGCGACACGTTCGCCGAGCGCGGGATCCCGGTGCTCGACCCGCCCGCCGGCCGCGCCGCCCCAGGCGTCGCCGGCAGCGTCGCCGTGCTCTGGTGCGGGCTCGAGTCCGTCCATCCGGTCGCCGGCAGCGTCGTCGTCGTCGGCGCCGTCCTGCACGCCGTGACGGGCGCCGGCGAGCCGCTCCTGCGCTTCCGACGCCGCTACCGGGCGCTCGGCGCCGAGGTCGCGGTCGCCGAGGAGGCGGCCTACCCGCTGTGAGCGGCGTCCGCCGCATCGTGGTCGGGATCTCCGGCGCCTCCGGCGCGGTCTACGGCGTCCGGCTGCTCGAGGTGCTGCACGACCGGGCCGACGTCGAGACGCACCTCGTCATGTCGACGAGCGCCGAGACGACGATCCGCTACGAGACCGGCCGCGACCCCGCCGCGGTCGCCGCCCTCGCGGACGCCGTCCACGGCGAGCGCGACCTCGCCGCGCCGCTCTCGAGCGGCACGTTCCTGACCTCCGGCATGGTGATCGCCCCCTGCAGCATGCGCACCCTGTCGGGGGTCGCGAGCTCGGCGAACGACACGCTGCTCGTGCGCGCCGCCGACGTCCATCTGAAGGAGCGGCGGCCGCTCGTGCTCGTGGTGCGCGAGACGCCGCTCCACGCCGGCCACCTGCGCCTGATGTCCGAGGCGACCGCGTCCGGCGCCGTCATCCTCCCGCCCGTCCCGGGCTTCTACCAGCGCCCGCAGACCGTCGCGGACGTCGTCGACTACACGGTCGGGAAGGTGCTGGACGTCCTCGGCTTCCACGACCACGAGCTCTTCCGCCGCTGGAGCGGGCCGGCGGGCTGAGGTGGGGCCGGGGCGACGCGGGGCCTGGCGCCTGCTGCGCTCGCGCGACTTCGGTCCGTACTTCGCCGGAAACGCCGTCTCGGCGAGCGGGACGTGGTTCCAGAACCTGGCCGCGTCGATCCTCGTCTACCGGCTCTCCCACTCGCCGTTCCTGCTCGGCGTCCTCAACTTCTGCCAGTTCGTCCCGGTGCTCGTGCTCGCGCCGTGGGCGGGCGCGCTCGCCGACCGCGCCGACCGCCGGCGCCTCCTGCTCGCGACGCAGCTCGCGGCGGCGGCGCTCTCCGCGGCGCTCGCCGCGCTCGCGTGGTCGGGGCTCGCCCGCGAGGGCGTCGTGATCGGCTTCGCCGCCGCGCTCGGCGTCGCGCTCGCGCTCGCGCAGCCGGCGCAGATGGCGCTCGTCCCCTCGCTCGTCCCCCGCGAGGACGTCGCCCAGGCGGTCGCGCTCAACTCCGCCACGTTCAACCTCGCCCGGGTGGTCGGGCCGGTGAGCGCCGCGCCGATCATCGCGTGGCAGGGCATCGGCGTCGCGTTCGCGATCAACGCCTGCACCTACCTCGCGCTCGCCGCCGCGCTCCTCGCGGTGCGCCCGGCGCCGCAGCGGCGCGCGGCGCGAGCGGGGCTGCGGGACGCGCTCGCGCTCCTGCGCGGCCGGCCGGCGCTCGTGCTCTACCTCCTCGTCGTCGCCAGCGTGAGCGCCGGCTCCGATCCCGTCAACACCGAGTCTCCGGCGCTCGCGCACGCGTTCGACCGCTCCTCCGCCTGGGCGGGCGCGATCGTGGGCGCGTTCGGCGCCGGCGCCGTGGTCGCCGCCTTCGGCTTCGCCGGGCGCGTCTCGGGCTCGCGCATGCGCATGGCCGCCACGCTCGGCACGATGGCCCTCGGGATGGCCGCGTTCGCGGTCACCCCCTGGCTCCCGCTCGCGTTCGTCTTCCTCGCGGTCGCCGGGAGCGGCTACCTCGTCTCGAACACCGCCGCGACCACGCGGCTCCAGCTCGCGGTCGCCGAGCACGAGCGCGGCCGGATCATGGCGCTCTGGTCGATCGCGTTCCTCGGCGTCCGGCCGCTCTCGAGCCTCGTCGACGGGGCGGTCGCCGGCGCCGCCGGCGTCCGCGCGGCGGCGGTCGTGCTCGCGCTCCCCGCGCTCGCGGGCGCGCTCGCCGCCGCGGCCTCCCTGCGCAGGTAGCCGCGAATCGTCGGACCCGGACTATTGCCGCCGCCTGGGCGCGGTCTTATCGTTCCCGTGCCGCCGTGGGAGGAGGCGCTCGACCGGCCTCCCGCCCTCGACGACCTCTGTGGCTGGCCACGTAGTTCACGAACGGAGGGTGGAATGGCGAGCAAGTTGAAGCTCAAGGTGAACGGTCTCGTGCACAGCGTGACCGCGAGCCTCGATACGCCGCTTCTGTACGTGCTGCACAACGAGCTGCACCTGCACGGCCCCAGGTTCGGTTGCGGGCTCGCGCAGTGCGGCGCGTGCTCGGTGCTCTTGGACGGGAAGGAGATCCGGAGCTGCGTCACTCCGGTGGCGGCTGTGAGCGGGAAGGCGATCACGACGCTGGAGGGGCTGCCGGCGTTGTGGGCGAAGGAGCGCGGGGCGGCGGCTTCGAGCCCGGCGTTGCATCCGTTGCAGCAGGCGTGGATC
>Ga0070741_10003370_pt1 | contig 39861 bp, 36 predicted proteins | sample Coa_R1_4_FD_66440 | JGI IMG/M metagenome (GOLD analysis project Ga0070741, IMG submission 66440) | Surface soil microbial communities from Centralia Pennsylvania, which are recovering from an underground coalmine fire - Coalmine... | ecosystem: Environmental > Terrestrial > Soil > Unclassified ...
TGTCGCCGGCCTCGACCAGCACGATGTCGCCGACCTTCAGGCTTGTGCCCGGCACCAGCCGATAGGTGCCCTCCGAGCCTGACAGCAGCTTGGCCTGGCTGTCCGTGCGTGTCTTGCGCAGCGAGTCGGCCTGCGCCTTGCCGCGGCCCTCGGCCACGGCTTCCGCGAAATTGGCGAACAGCACAGTGAACCAGAGCCAGACAATGATCTGCAAGGTGAAGCCGAGATTCTCGCCCCCGGTCGCGAGGTCGCGCAGGAAGATCACGGTGGTGAGCGCGGCCACGACCTCGACCACGAACATCACCGGGTTCTTCATCATCAGGCGCGGATCGAGTTTCCGGAACGAAGATGCGATCGCCGGCATCACGATCTTCGGATCCAGCATCGTCGCGACCGGGGTGCGTTTTTGCAGTTTTGCGGTTTCCATGGAGGTCACTCCGAAACAATTCTCTTCAGTAGAGCGCGCCCGCGGTCATCGCGAGATGCTCGACAATGGGTCCAAGCGCCAGCGCCGGGAAGAAGGTCAGGCCGCCCATGATCAGGATCACGCCGACGACGAGGCCGACGAACAGGCCGCCGGTGGTCGGGAACGTGCCCATCGACGGCGGAATCGATTTCTTGCCGGCCAGCGAGCCGGCGATCGCCATGGCCGGAACGATCATGAAGAAGCGGCCGACGAACATCGCGCTGGCAAGGGTCAGGTTGTAGAAGAAGGTGTTGCCGGACAGGCCCGCGAAGGCCGAGCCGTTGTTGCCGGTCGCCGAGGTGAAGGCGTAGAGCACTTCCGAGAAGCCATGCGGGCCCGCATTGGCCATCGAGGCCACCGGTCCCGGCTGCACCACGGCAACCGCCGTCCAGCCGAGGATCATCAGCGGCAGCACCAGGATGGCAAGCATCGCCATCTTGACCTCGCGCGCCTCAATCTTCTTGCCGACATATTCGGGCGTGCGGCCAACCATCAGGCCGGCAACAAAGATCGACAGCACGACGAACAGCAACATGCCGTACAGGCCGGAGCCGACGCCGCCAACGATAATTTCGCCAAGTTGGATGTTGATCATCGGGATCATGCCGCCAAGCGCGGTGAAGCTGTCATGCATGGCATTGACCGCGCCGCAGGAGGCGTCGGTCGTGATCACGGCAAACAGCGAGGACGCGACGATGCCGAAGCGGACCTCCTTGCCCTCCATATTGCCGCCCGTCAGGCCCAACGCCTGCATCATCGTGGTGCCATTGGCCTCGGCCCAGTACGTAACAGCGACGCCGGCGAGAAACAGCACGCCCATCACGGCGAGGATCGCCCAGCCCTGGCGCTGGTTGCCGACCATGCGGCCGAACACGTTGGTGAGCGCCGCGCCAAGCGCGAAGATCGAGATCATCTGCACGAAGTTCGACAGCGCGGTGGGGTTCTCGAAGGGATGCGCGGCATTGGCGTTGAAGAAGCCACCGCCATTGGTGCCGAGCATCTTGATGGCAATTTGCGACGCGACCGGGCCGACCGCGATGGTCTGCTTGGCCCCCTCGAGCGTCGTTGCTTCGACGTAGTCGCCGAGCGTCTGCGGCATTCCCTGCCAGACCAGGAACAGGGTGTAGACGATGCAGATCGGCAGGAGCACATAGAGCGTGCAGCGGGTCACGTCGACCCAGAAATTGCCGACGGTGCGAGCCGAAGCGCGGGCAAAGCCGCGGATCAGCGCGACGCCCAGCACAATGCCGGTCGCGGCCGAGAGGAAGTTCTGGTGCGTCAGCCCCAGCATCTGCACGAGATAAGACAGCGTGCTTTCGCCGCCGTAGTTCTGCCAGTTGGTGTTGGTGATGAAGCTGATCGCGGTGTTGAACGACAGATCCTCGCCCACGGCGGGCTGGCCCGCGGGGTTGAAAGGCAGGAGCGCCTGCAGCCGCATCACGGCGTAAATGATCAGGAAGCCGCCGACATGGAACAGCAGCATGGCGACCGTGTAGGTCAGCCAGTGCTGCTCGCGCCGTTCGTCGACGCCGCCGATCCAGTAGATCGCGACCTCGACCGGGCGCAGCACGGGCGACAGGAAGGTGCGCTCGCCATTGAAGACGCGCGTCATGTACCAGCCAAGCGGCTTGGTCAGCGCGACGATGATGACACAGTAGAGGGCGATTTGAAGCCAGCCGATGGCAGTCATGGGAATGAGCCTTCAGGGGACGCGCAGATGCATTGGGACACGGTGTTAGAACCGTTCCGGGCGCAGCAGGGCGTAGGTCAGGTAGATCAACAGGCCGAGCGAGACTAGGCCAGCGAGGGAATAGTCGAATAGCATGACGGCCTCCGTTACAGCCGCTCGCAGGCATAGGTGTAGCCGATCGCGGCGGCGAACAGTAACAGCGCGAGGCCCACCATCAGCACGTCCATCATGGCGCGCTCCTTTGCTTGTCTTACAACCGCAATTGTGGCTCCGATGCCGGAAAGTTGGTTGCGCCAGGTTAATTCTAGCGCGGCCTCGCCAATCCACGTCGCGACCATATTGCAGCGCAAGACGTGCCACTGTGATCATATGTTTTCGAGACGGAGGCGATGCCGACGTTATAGGAATCCTATAAAGATCACCCGATTTCCGGCCTCGCCTCGTGCCGGCTTTCCGCGCGGCTCGTGCGGACGCCTTCGACGCTCGGCGCGGCCGGCAACAGCCGGTTTCGCCCTGTTGGAAGCTTTGACCCAGGCGCAGCGGATCGCCGAGCCATCGGGCTGGCTGAGCGTGCCGGCCGTGCCGCGCGAGAGCGCGTCCTCCGCAATTCTCTGCTGCGATAATTTTGCCTGACGAGCGGGGTCGTCCATGCGCACGCGCCTGTCGGCCTCTGTCGTCGAGAGTCTCAGCCCTGGCGTAGCGCCACGCTACCTATGCCGTCCTGGTGCCCGCCCGTGGGTGGTGCTCCCGTCGCAGCACCACTGACTCGGCACGCTCGATACCGAGGTCCAACCGCGCCAGGCCGCCCCCGCGCGCCAGCTTGCGTTTTCAGCTTCGTTTGGAGCAGACGCCGTTCGCTTTTCGCGCTGCGGTTTCATCGCTGGCATCACGCCGACCACTAGCTGCTAAATCACTGTAAAATAAGGGTTCCTTCTTTGGGTCGGCCAGACTTTATTCCTGCACTTTTTTAAAAAAAATTCGCACGTCTTCAGCAAACCAAAATGGCCGAGATGATACTCAATGAATGATGCTGGAAGTTATCCTCACAAAACGCGGTCGGGCGCGATGGGAATGGCGGGTCCTGGACTCGTCGGGGCAAACCATTATGGGCGCCTCCGAGATCAGCCGCGCCGAAGCCAAATACCAGGGTGAGCGGGCGCTGTTTCTGCTGTTGATGACAACGGTACGGACACGCGCGCTCCAGCCACGGACGCCTCAGGGCCCCGAACGACAGGGTCCCCAGCCAGCCCGCTGAGGCGCCGGCTGAGGCCCATATCAAACAGCACTCATTCCGCCGCCGTGCGCATTTCGATCCGCTCGGCCCGCGCCGCGCAGAACTTGAACTCCGGAATCTTGCCGAACGGATCCAGCGCGGGGTTGGTCAGGAGATTGGCGGCCGCCTCGGCATAGCAGAACGGCATGAACACCATGTTCTCCGGCACGTCGCGGTCGGCGCGCACCTTGACCTCGATCGCGCCGCGGCGCGTCTCCAGGCGGATGAAATCGCCCGGCGACAGGCTCATCCGCCGCATGTCCTTCGGCGACATGAAGGCGACCGCCTCGGGCTCGATGGTGTCGAGCACGCTGGACCGCCGCGTCATGGCGCCGGTGTGCCAGTGCTCAAGGACGCGGCCCGTGGACAGCACCATCGGATATTCGGCGTCCGGCACTTCGTCCGGCAGGCGGATATTGGCCGGCACGATCTTGCCGCGCCCGCTCTCGGTCGGAAAGCCCGTGGTGAAGATGATCTCGTTGCCGGGCTTATCCGGATCGTCGGCCGGATAGGTCACCGCGCCTTCGCGCACCAGGCGGTCCCAGCTGATATTGTCCAGCGAGGGCATCAGCGAGGCCATCTCGGTATAGACATCGGCCGGGCCATTGTAATTCCAGTCGAGCCCCATGCGCCTGGCGATCTCCTGGATGATCCAGAGATCCTGCCTGGCGTCGCCCGGCGGCTTGATCACCTCGCGCGCGAGCTGCACCCGGCGGTCAGTGTTGGTGAAGGTGCCCTCCTTCTCGGCAAAGGCCGAGGCCGGCAGGATCACATCGGCATGGAAGGCCGTCTCGGTGACGAACAGGTCCTGCACCACGAGATGGTCGAGCATGGCGAGCGCCTCGCGCGCATGCTGCAGGTCGGGATCGGACATCGCGGGGTTCTCGCCCTCGATATACATGCCCTTGATGTCGCCGGCATGGATCGCATTCATGATCTCGACCACCGTGAGCCCGCGCTCGGGATCGAGGTCCTGCTGCCACAGCTTCTCAAAGGCGCCACGCATGTCATCGCGGCCGACCGGCTGGTAGTCCGGCAGGAACATCGGGATCAGGCCGGCATCGGAGGCGCCCTGCACATTGTTCTGGCCGCGCAGCGGATGCAGGCCCGTGCCGGGACGGCCGACCTGGCCCGTGATCAGCGCCAGCGCGATCAGGCAGCGCGCATTGTCGGTGCCGTGCACGTGCTGGCTGATGCCCATGCCCCAGAAGATGATGGAGGCCCGCGAGCGCGCATAGAGCCGCGCCACCTCGCGCAGGGTTTCCGCCGGAATGCCGCAGATCGGCGCCATCTTCTCCGGCGTGAAATCCTTGATCCTGGCCTTCAGGTCCTCATAGCCCTCGGTGTACCCGGCGATATATTGCTCGTCGGTCAGGCCCTCGGTGATGATGGTGTTGATCATCGCGTTGAGCAGCGCGACGTCCGAGCCCGGCTTGAAGGCGAGATGCTTGTAGGCATGGCGCGAGAGCGTCTGGCGACGCGGATCGATCACGATCAGTTTTGCGCCCTTCTTGGCGGCGTTCTTGATGAAGGTGGCCGCGACCGGATGATTGACGGTCGGATTGGCGCCGATCACGATGATGACTTCCGCATCCAGCGCCGCCGAAAACGGCGCCGACACCGCGCCGGACGCGAGCCCCTCGAACAGCGCCGCCACCGAGGAGGCGTGACACAGCCGCGTGCAGTGGTCGACATTGTTGGAGCCAAAACCGGTACGCACCAGCTTCTGGAACAGATAGGCCTCCTCGTTGGAGCCCTTGGCCGAGCCGAAGCCGGCCAATGCCTTGACCCCCTTCTCCTCGCGGATCTTCACAAGACCCTTGGCTGCGATGTCCAGCGCCTCGTCCCAGGAAGCCTCGCGGAAATGCGTATAGGGATTGGCGGGATCGACCTGGTCGTTGGCGTCCTTTTTCGCATTCGACAGCCGCACCAGGGGCTTGGTCAACCGATGCGGGTGATGGATGTAGTCGAAGCCGAAGCGGCCCTTGACGCAGAGGCGATTGTGATTGGCGGGGCCGTCGCGGCCTTCCGCATAGATCACCTTCTCGTCCTTGACCTGGTAGGTCACCTGGCAGCCGACGCCGCAGTAGGGACAGAGCGAATCGACTTTGCGGTCGGCATAGACGGTGCGCGTTTGCTCCTCGTTCAACAGCGCCGCCGGCATCAGCGCGCCGGTCGGGCAGGCCTGCACGCATTCGCCGCAGGCGACACAGGTCGATTCCCCCATGGGATCGTCGAAGTCGAACACGACCTTGGCGCCGTGATTGCGATAGGCCATGCCGATGACATCATTGACCTGCACCTCGCGGCAGGCGCGCACGCAGAGGCCGCACTGGATGCAGGCATCGAGATTGACCCGCATGGCGGAGTGGCTGGCGTCCGCCTCCCAGCGCTCGGCTCCGGGAAAGCGGCTCTCGGTGACGCCGGTCTTCTCGGCCCAATGCCAGAACTTGGAATCCGGATCGTGCGAGGTCTCCCGCTTGGGCTGGTCAGCGACGAGCAGCTCCATCACCATCTTCTGGGCCGCGACCGCGCGGTCGCTTGCGGTCTTGACCTTCATGCCGACGGTCGGCGTGCGCTTGCAGGAGGCCGCGAGAACCCGCTCGCCTTCGATCTCGACCATGCAGGCGCGGCAATTGCCGTCGGGCCGATAATCGGGTGCGGGCGAATAGCAGAGATGCGGGATCTCCTGGCCCTGCCGCTTTGCGACCTGCCAGATGGTCTCGCCGGGCTTGGCTTCGACCTGCTTGCCGTCGAGCTCGAATTTGATCTTGGTCATTCGGCTGCGTCCTTGAACTCGTCGGGGAAGTATTTGATGACGGAGGTTAAGGGATTGGAGGCGGCCTGGCCCAGCCCGCAGATCGAGGCGTCGCGCATCGCCTGGCTCAATTCCTCGAGCAATTGCTGGTTCCAGACCGGCCGTTCCATCAGCTTCACCGCCTTCTCGGTGCCGACCCGGCAGGGCGTGCACTGGCCGCAGCTCTCATCTTCGAAGAAGCGCATCAGGTTCAGCGCCGCGGCACGCACGCTGTCCTGCTGCGACAGGATCACGATTGCGGCCGAGCCGATAAAGCAGCCGTATTTTTCCAGCGTGCCGAAATCGAGCGGGATGTCGTCCATCGTGGCGGGCAGGATGCCGCCGGAGGCGCCGCCCGGCAGGTAGGCGTAGAAGCTGTGGCCGTCGGCCATGCCGCCGCAGAACTCGTCGATCAGTTCACGTACGGTGACACCGGCCGGTGCCAGCTTCATGCCGGGCTCCTTCACCCGGCCCGATACCGAATAGCTGCGCAGGCCCGTTCGGCCGTTGCGGCCATGTCTCTGCCACCAGCTCGCGCCCTTTTCGACGATCTCGCGCACCCACCACAATGTCTCGACATTGTTGATCAGCGTGGGCTGATCGAACAGGCCGACCTGAAACGGATAAGGCGGCTTGTGCCGCGGCAGGCCGCGCTTGCCCTCGATGCTTTCCAGCAGCGAGGATTCCTCACCACAAATATACGCGCCGGCGCCGCGGCGCAGGTGGAGCACCGGTCCATCCGGCGGCAGCTTCGCGATCTCGCGTTCGAGAATGTCGCGCGCTGCGGGATATTCGTCGCGGATATAGACATAGACGTCAGTCGCTTCGACGATATGCGCGCCGATCAAGGTGCCCTCGATGAAGCGATGCGGGTCGGTTTCGAGATAATAACGATCCTTGAAGGTCCCGGGCTCGCCCTCATCGCCATTGACCGCCATTAGCCGCGGTCCGGGCTCACCGAGCACCGCGCGCCATTTGCGACCGGTCGGAAAGCCCGCGCCACCGAGGCCGCGCAGGCTCGCATCGTCGAGCGCCTTAAGCACGTCCTCTTTCGACAGCTCGCCCGAACGCAGCCGCTGCAGCAGCTGGTAACCTCCACTGGCGACGTAAGCGTCGTATGCGAGATAATCGGGCAGCTGCGCGTGCGTCTCGCCGGCCTTGGCCGCGGCAAGCACGTTATCGACCGTGGCATGATCGACGAAATGATGTCCGACTTCCGCAGCGGGCGCCGTGTCGCAGCGGCCGACGCAGGGAGCCCGGACCACACGAATGCCGGGCCCGGATTTGCTCTGCAGGTCCGCTAGCAGCCTCTCGCCGCCCATCATGGCGCAGGTCAGGGAATCGCAGACCCGGATGGTGAGCGGCGGAATGTTGGGCTCACCTTCCTTCACCACGTCGAAATGGGCGTAGAAGGTCGCGGTCTCGAACACTTCGGCGAAGGAGAGCCGCATGGCTTCCGCAAGCGCCGCGAGGTGGGCGGCGGAAATCTGCTTATAGGTATCCTGGATCAGGTGCAGGTGCTCGATCAGGAGATCGCGCCGGCGTGGCCGGTCCCCGAGCAATCTGGCGATCTCTTCCGCCGCAGTATGGTCGACCTGGCGTCCCTTGGGCGTCGCCTTGGCGCGCCTCCGCCCCTCTCCGGGATGTTCGAATGGGCGGACCTGATGCACGTCATGGCTCATGGATGAGTCCCGTTCCTTGCGTCTCCCGAGGCAATCTAGGTTTTGGCATGCCAGATGCCAAGAGAAAATTCGTGGTACAATAATGATTTAAGGGGCAGGCAGTGTTCCCGCCAACCCCTTTTGCACCAGACCGGCCTGTCGCTCTCGTCAGCTCTTGTCCATGCAGTCCGAAATGTAGAACCAGCGGTCGTCGCCCACCAGACCCTTTTGCTTCACTTCCTGACGGCAGGCCTTGAGCTTGGGCTTGTTGGCGCTCCACTTCGCCTTCATTTCCTTCAGCTTCTGAACCGTGAGCTTGACGCGCGACGGCTTGGCCTCGGTGCCGGTGCTTGTTGCGGGTGCGGCAGTCGCGGCGGGCGCTGCCGCCGTCTGGGCCGATGTTCCCTGCAGATGCACCGTCAGCATCACGACGGCGCCGAGAAAGGCGAGGGTGCGAAGCATGTGGTCCCCTGAAATCTTGTCTTTGAGAGTCCAGATCCGGAAATAAGCGGGAGGGCGCACCCGGCGGCCGCCCTCCCGAATGGAGCGGCGGTCACAGGATCTTGGCCGCGCTCACCAATGTCTTCCATACACCCCATGCCAGGGGGATGCCGACGAACAGCCAGAACAGCGCGGCCGATAGGTCGAGGCCGCCTTTGCCGATGCCGAACGAACCATGCTGGATCGCGGCCTCGCTCTTGGCGCTTGCCGCCTGGAGCTTCGCAACGTCGGCCGGGCTCATGTACCATTTCGGATTCACCGGCTTGATCAGGTAATTGCAGATCAGGCCGGCGACCAGCATCGCGCACAGGACATACATGGTGGAGTTATAGAGCTGGTCGCGCGGCACGCCGGCGGCGAGTTGGAATTCACGGATATAGTTCACCACGACCGGACCGATGATGCCGGCGGTCGACCATGCCGTCAGCAGCCGGCCGTGGATGGCGCCGACGAACTGCGTGCCGAACATGTCGGCGAGATAAGCCGGCACGGTCGCAAAGCCACCGCCATACATCGACAGGATGATGCCGAAGCCGAGCACGAACAGAAGCTTCGATCCCATCGCGGCAAAGGTCGGCGCGGATGCGTAGAGGATGATGCCGAGGATGAAGAAGGTATAATAGGTGTTCTTGCGGCCGATATAGTCCGACAGCGAGGCCCAGAAGAAGCGGCCGCCGATGTTGAACAGTGACAGCAGGCCGGCAAAGCCTGCAGCGATCCCGGCGATCACGGTCTTCTGCTCAGCCGTGAGCTGGCTGAACGACACATCGGGCAGCCCGATCAGCTTGCCGGCAAAGATCTCCTGCAGCATCGGCGAGGCCATGCCAATCACGCCGATGCCGGCGGATACGTTCAATGTCAGCACCCACCAGATCAGCCAGAACTGCGGCGTCTTGTGCGCGTCATTGAGATGGACGTGATGCTCGGTGATCATCGACTTCTTTTCGCTCGGCGGTGTCCAGCCCTCGGGCTGCCAGCCGGCCGGCGTCACGCGATACGCGAACGCGCCGATGGTCATAAAGACGAAGTAGATCACGCCCATGGTGACGAAGGTCTGCCAGACCCCCACCGAGGTCGGCGTCTTGAAATAGTTCATTAGGAGATCAGCAAGCGGCGCGCCGATCATGGCGCCGCCGCCGAAGCCCATGATGGCCATGCCCGTCGCCATGCCCCGGCGATCGGGGAACCATTTGATCAGCGTCGAGACCGGCGAGATGTAGCCGAGGCCGAGGCCGACGCCGCCGATAACGCCGGCGCCCAGCCACATGATCCAAAGCTGATGCACATAGATGCCGAACGCTGCGACGATCAGGCCGCCTCCCCAGCACAATGCGGCGACGAAGCCCGCCTTGCGCGGACCGGCCCGCTCGAGCCAGCCGCCCCAGATCGCCGCGGAGACGCCGAGCAGCACGAAGAACAGGGTGTACATCCAGCCCATGCTGGCCACGCGCCAGTCGCAGGTGGTGGTGAACAGCTCCTCAAACAGCGAGATGTCGGGACAAGCCTTGCTCTGGGTGAGTCCGATGGCGCGCGACAGCGGCAGCCAGAACACCGAGAAGCCATAGGCCATGCCGATGCACAAATGAATGCACAGCGCCGCCGGTGGGACCAACCAACGGTTGAAGCCCGCCTTTGCTACTGTGTGCTCACGGTCAAGGATGCCTGCTCCGTTGCCGGACACCGTGCCGGCCGTATCAGCAGTCGCCATAAATGCCTCCACTGGCAGCCGCCCTTCGGTCGTGTCTGCCTTCGGATCCCGTCCCCAGGCTCCTGTCGGATATGCGCCAGCACTTCGCTGCCTCGCACAATCGTTTGAAATGCGCCGGGATCAAGAAAGCGCATTCCGGAACCGCCACACCCTGCGCCCGACCGGACGCCAATTCCACTTTCCCGCAGCCATCATGCGGACGTGTTGTTCTGCTTCTCGCTGATGACGGCTGCATCGGAGGCGTGACTCAACCTCCGCCAGTTCGCGCTGTCAATTCGATTGGGACAGAAGCCCACCCTTATGTCGATTGGCAAATGGTCGCGACCTGCGGAAGAGAGCGCAGTGGATTGCTACAGAAGCGCCCCTCATGCAAGGGGCGCATGGCGAAACTTCGGCTGTAATAGGGCAGTATCGCTTCCACGTCGTGACGATCTACGCAAGATTGAACTTTTCCACAGCGCAGCATCAGACTTTCCGATCAGCCAATTCGAATTGCCGATCACAAACACAACTCCGTGTTCCCGCGGCGCAAAAAACGCCCGAGCTACTTGCTGCGCCAGACGCTGTTCAATCGGAGGGCGCAGAGAAGGCCGGGCGCCAGCCTTGAAGCCCCGCCTTCGCCGGGACGACGCCACCCGCCCCTATTTGACGACCAGCACCGGGCAGGCGGCCATCTGCACGATGCGGTCGGCGCGGCTTCCGATCATCCGCTCGTACAGAGCGGAATGACCGGTGGCGCCGATGACGAGCAGGTCCGCACCGATTTGCGAAACGAGATCCACGATCATGCGGACCGGATGGCCGCTCAGCAGATGCACGTGAAGATCAAGCCCGCTCTGTCCGGCCGAATGGCGGACGCGTTCGACGACCACGTGGTAGCGGCGCGCGGCCGTGCCTCTCGCCTCCCTGACCTCCTCGATATATTCAGGCATCGGCGGAATTTCCTCGACACAGACAAGGTGCAGCTCGGCTGCGTGCTGCTTCGCAAGCTCGATCGCCAGCGCCAGCGCCCGAAAGGCGGGATCCGATCCGTCATTGGCATGCAGCACGCGCCTGAACAGCGTCTCCATCAGCTACTCCGCCTGGTTCGATGCCACCGCTCCGATCGGCGGCTCGCCGGCCTCTTCCGCCTCCATGCGCGGCAGCAGGTGATGTGGCAGATAGAAGGCGTTGGCGATCAGGGTCGGCACCACCGCGCTGCCGATCACGGCCGCGACCAGCGCGGAATATTGCGCCCGATCGATAATGCCATGCGACAATCCGAACAGCGACGAGATCGTGCCGAAGGTGAGCCCGGTCGACATCAGCAAGGTCGTGTACATGGCTTCGCGATCGGGCGCGGCAAAGAATCTCGTGACCGGATAGACGCCGACGATCTTGGCGCCGATCTTGACCAGCAGGAAGAACAGAAACGCCGCGGGCGCCGCGATCAGTGACGGGATCGAGACAAACGAGCCTGCCCGGATGAAATAAAATGGCGTGAGCAAGCCGAAGGTGAGCGTGCGCAGCCTGCGGATCAGCGCATGGTCCTTGCCCACCGTTCCCGCCAGCACCATGCCGATCAGATAGGCAGGCAACACCGCCTCGCTGTCCGCCCAGCCGGCGAGCGCGCCCATGCCGAGCAGGCAGAGCAGCAGGAATTTGGTCTCGAGCTCGGACGGACGATTGCCGTAGAGCTTGAAGAAGCGCGGCGTCAGCCAGGGCAGCAACGCAAAGACGATGATGCCAACGACCAGAAAGATGACGGTCTTGATGGTGAACGGCGCAAATATCAATCCGAGCGCCACCACCGTGCCGAGATCGGTGACGAAGCAGGCTGCAAGCACCGTCTTGCCGTATTCGGTCCGGTTGAAGCCGAACTCCAGCATGACCGCATAGACTACGGCGACCGAGGTCGTCGACATCGCGACGCCAGCAAGCCAGCTCGGCATCACCTGCCAGCCGAGAATGTAGTGCGCGGCTGCGGCGCAGGCGACGAAGGGGAAGAAAAAGCTCGCGAGGCCGACGGCGGCCGCCTCCTTCCATTTGAGTCTGAAGACGGCGGGATCGAGCTCGGCACCGGCCAGGAAGGTCAGCACGATCGCCCCGATGCCGGAGAGGAATTTGACCCAGGATTCGTCGGTGCCGAGCACCGCCTGACCGATCATCGCCCCAATGATCAGCTGCGCGATGGTGCCGACCACGATCTCAGACAGCGCGGTCGATATCTTCAGCCAAATCGACAGCAGGCTCGCGATCAATGCAAGGCCGAGCCACAGGGCGGCCAATGCCCAGACGCCGGTCATGACGCGCTCCTGCCGAAAAGAGCCCGATCAGAGATATGTCTGACACAGCTTGGGAACGCCGGCTGACGGCGGGTCATAAACAGCCTCCTGCGCGCGCGTGTTGCACGTTTGCAGGAGTCATCAGCCGTTGGTATCAGCCGTGACGGCGGTTTTGGGGGACTCCATCCCCATTGAGTCGGCATTCTAGCCGGCCTTGCCGTGATGACAAGGCCGAACCGGTCGGCCCGCGATCAGGTGGTGGGCTTGGTGCCGTATTGCAGGACCTGCACTTTCTCCAGCGTGATCAGGCCGCTCGACATCATGCCGTCCAGCGTCGGCAGGAAACCGTTGATCTTGTCCTCGCTGTCGGCGATCTCGATGACCAGCGGCAGGTCCTCCGACAGGCGCAGGATCTTGGTGGTGTGCAGTCGGCTGGAGGCGCCAAATCCCATCGCCCCCCGCAACACGGTCGCACCGGCCAGATGCATCTCCCGCGCCTTCATGACAATGGCCTCATAGAGCGGTCGGCCCTGGCACTTGTCGTCCTCGCCAATGAATATCCGGAGCAGCACGGCCTGTTTTGGAATTTGCATGTCTCAGCTCCCTTTCAAGCGATTGAGGCGGCTTGCCAGCGCATAGCCCAGCCAGACAGCAATGAGCCAGGTTACCACCGACACCGCGATATAGGTCAGCGCCGTGTGCGCCGAGCCGGCCCGCAGCAGGCGGACGGTCTCGAGGCTGAAGGACGAGAAGGTCGTGTAGCCGCCGCAGAAGCCGGTCATGACGAATTGACGCTGCGGTGTGCTCGCAAACAGCCGACCGTCCGGCCCGCTCAGCGTCGCGTAGAAACCGATGATGAACGAGCCGGTGATGTTCACGAACAGGGTCGGCCAGGGGAAGCCCGACACGACGGGGATGACGAGCGCGGCAATGTAGCGCGCGAGGCTGCCCAGCACGCCGCCGGCCGCGACGCACGCATAGAGGATGGCGGTGGCCCTCGTATTCGATATCGGCTGGCTCGTGGTCATCGGGGCGGCGTCCATCTCATCTCAGCGCATCGACCAGGACAAAGCCGAGCGTGGCCGCGGCCAGTGACAGCGCGACCGAAAGCGCGACATAGAGCAGGGCGCGGCCACCCTCGCCGTCCCGCGCCAGCGACAGCGTCTGCAGGCTGAAGGAGGAGACCGTCGTGTAGGCCCCGAGGAAGCCGGTCACTGCGAACAGCCAGGGATCGGGCGCGGCAAACAGCGAGGCATTGTCCGTTGCCAGGTCACCGAAAATGCCGATCACGAACGCGCCGGTGACGTTGATCAGCAGCGTGCCATAAGGAAACGTCTCGCCGATCCGTCGCGCCACAAAGCCCGACACGAAATAGCGCGCACATGCGCCCAGCACGCTACCCAGGGCGACGCTGATGAATCCGCCAATCACGAGGGGAAGAGTCCTTTCAGCTGATGGTCCGCCGCAAGGATAGGCGAGCCAGCAACATGGCAGCCAGTCGCGATTCTACGCAGCCGTCCGATTCGTCGCATCTCGCACCACCTCCGCGCGCGATTGCTGTGGCGGCAGCGCGCAAAACAGACCTGCTGACCCGTGGAGGAGCTATGGACATGCTTCCACCGACGCGGCAAGCGTCCGGCAGGAGTCATCAGCCTTGCGGCGGTTATCGGGGGAACCCCATCCCCATCCAATGATGCAAAACGTTAGTGGAAGCGGCGGAATCGCGCAATAGCTTCGGCGGCCAATCCCGCATACATGCGCGGCGTATCCGAAGACCTCACGAGGACATATGCAGTCGAGCATTGCCGACCATGACCAGCAGTTGCGCCGGACCGTCATCCTGGTCGCGGCGCTCAACCTTGCCTATTTCGGCGTCGAGTTCGCGGTGGGGCTTGCGATCGGCTCGGTGTCGCTGTTTGCCGACAGCTTGGACTTTCTGGAAGACGCCTCTGTGAATCTGCTGATTGCGGTCGCGCTTGGCTGGGGTGCGCGTTCGCGGGCGAGGCTCGGCATCGTCCTGGCGTTGATCCTTCTCGCGCCGGCCATAGCCGGTCTGTGGACCGCCTGGCAGAAACTCATGACGCTGGCCCCACCCGCCGCCCTGCCACTGACGCTCACCGGCCTCGGCGCGCTCGCCGTGAACCTGTCTTGCGCGCTGATGCTCGCCAGATTTCGAAACCACAGCGGCAGCCTGACCCGGGCTGCGTTCCTGTCGGCGCGCAATGACGTCATCGCCAATATCGCCATCATCGCGGCCGGCGCGGTGACGGCCTATCTCTGGCGCTCGGCCTGGCCCGATCTGATTGTCGGCGCCGGCATCGCCATCATGAACGCTGATGCGGCACGCGAAGTGTGGGAAGCGGCACACGAAGAACACCGGGCGGCGCATTGCTAGCGCATGATCCGCGACGGGCCGGCCCGTTTGTCCCGCAGCGCCGCATACGAAATGTTAAGCCTTGCCCGGCACGTTAGGGACGCAATCGCACTCCAGGCGATTGGAGCTTACGGCCGACGCCTCCGCTTCCGCAGGTGAGGCGTGAGATACCAAGAAGTGAGAATTAAATCACATTCTTGGCCTGAGGCCGTTCACGCAAAATCTCGCAGACTGAAAATCCTTTCGCATCAAGAGCGAAGATCGGACACTTCATCTTTTTTCTCGATTAGAAAAACGATGCGCTGCTCGTCGCGTTGCTTGATTTCGACCCTGTCGCCGGTTTCGCGGATCAGGTTCGGGATGTCGATCACCGACAAGGGATCCGTGCAATGCACTTCCAGGAAATCTCCTGCCCTGACGGATTTGAGGGCCTTGCGCGTCTTCAGCGCGGGCAGCGGGCATTTCAGGCCGGTGAGGTCGAGTTTGGTCGTGGTCATGGCTGCGAGTTGAAAAGTCCTAGAGCAGGCTGGCATAGAACAGAAAGCCGATGCTGTCGCCGGGCTCGACCCTGGTGACGGCCTCCTCGAGCTCGGCCAGGCCGTCGGTCTCGACCAGGGACGACAGGAGACCTGCACCCTCCCTGGGGAATTTTTGCGCTTCCAAGGTGCCGTCCTCCCGCTTGTGCAGGAAGACGCGGACATATTCGCGCCGGCCGGCCTTCTTCTTGTAGCTGAAGGCGGCGCGAACCGGCATCGGGATGAGCGGCGCAGGCTTGGCACCCAAGAGCGCCAGCACCGTCGGCCGCACCACATGGACAAAGGTGACGAAGCTCGCCACGGGGTTGCCGGGCAGCCCGATCAGCGGCACGCCGCCGATGATGCCCATGGCGACCGGCCGGCCCGGCTTGATCGCCATGCGCCACAGCACCAGCTTGCCGACACTTTCCACGGCCGACTTGACGTGATCCTCCTCCCCGGTCGAGACGCCGCCGGTGGTGAGGATGAGATCGTGGCGGGAGGCCACCTGCTTGAGGCCGCTCGCGAGCGAGACCCGCTCGTCGCGCAGGATGCCAAGGTCGCTGACATCGCAGCCGAGCCGCTTCAACATCGCCATCAGCATGAAGCGGTTGGAATCGAACAGCTGGGGGGCTCTCCGGGGCGTGCCGGGCGAGGCCAGCTCATCGCCGGTCGAGAACACGGCGACCCGCAGCCGCCGCACCACCTCGAGCTCCGTCAGTCCGAACGCGGCGGCCAGCGCGACATCCTGCGGCCGCAGGCGCTGACCGGCCTGCAGCGCGACTGTGCCCTGCGGAATGTCCTCGCCCGCCGGGCGGACATTGGCCCCGGGCCTCAAGCCGGCCGGCAGCACCACGCGACCGGCATCGTCGATGCTCACATCCTCCTGCATGAACACCGTGTCCGTGCCCTCCGGCATCGGCGCGCCGGTGAAAATGCGCACGGCGTGTCCGCGTTCTGCGGCGTTCGCGGCGGCGCCGGCCTGGACGCGGCCGGCCAATGGAAAGCTGCGGGCCGTCTCGTGCGGCAGATCGCAGCTTGCGATCGCATAGCCGTCGACGGCGGAGTTGGTGAACGGCGGCAGCGGCAAAGGCGCAACGAGATCACCGGCGAGGATGCGGCCATCACCATCTGCGAGCGAGACGGTCTCGACATCGGCGACGCGCGTTACGCGCTCGGCGATGAGACGGACGGCCTCGTCGACGGCCATCAGCGGCCCGCCGAAAGCAAAACAATCGTCCGACAGCTGCGCCATGCTACCTCGCGTGCACGATGTTTGCAGGCGCCGCGACTCCATACCTGACCGTCATCCTGAGGTGCGAGCAGAGCGAGCCTCGAAGGATGAACGGCCCCGCTGCTGCAGCCGGGCCGTCGCCCTTCGAGGCTCGCTGACGCGAGCACCTCAGGGTGACGGTGATGGTTTCGAGCCCGTTTCGGATCATGCTTTAGCCCTCGACCGCGCTCATCGACAGCACGTCATCCAGCGAAATCGCTGATCGCCGCAGCAGTGCGGCGACCGCGGGGATGTCGTCGAGATGGGCCACCGGCAGCCGCGTTTCAACCGCAACGTCACTGGCGATCCCGACAATGCCGGAATCGTCCGGGAACAACAGCGGCTTGCCGTTCGCCGCGCGATACACCTCGATCTTGCGATGCGGCTCGGACTTGTAGCCCTCGACGACGACGAGATCGACAGGGGTCATCTTCTGCAGGAGCTCCGGCAGCCGCGGCTCGCGCTCGCCGCGCAGTTCATGCATCAGGGCCCAGCGATTGCCGGAGGACACCAGCACCTCCTCCGCACCCGCCTCACGCTGGCGCCAGGAATCCTTGCCAGGCGTGTCGATGTCGAACTTGTGGTGCGCATGCTTGATCACGGAGACGCGCAGGCCCTGCTGCCGGAACAGCGGAATGACGCGTGTCAGCAAGGTCGTCTTGCCGGCACCGCTCCAGCCTGCGAGTCCGATCACTTTCATCCGATTTACACTCCGCACCAATCTCTCACGGTCGGGAACAAGCCGCTTGCACCGTCATTCCGGGGCGCGCCGAAAGCGCGAGCCCGGAATCTCGAGATTCCGGGTTCGATGCTTCGCATCGCCCCGGAATGACGGTTAGCGTGGCCCGCGAAATGCCCCGGGGCAACATCTTCAGTCATCTCCATCCAGCATTATATCGGTCTCACCGCCTTGTCATGCTAACGTGCCCGCGATGATGAAGATCGACAAAAAGCAGCCCGTTCCGCTGATCCTGCCCAATCCGGCCGATCCGCGGCTGACCCAGCGCGTGTCGGGCACCGACCAGACCGGCGCGAAAGTGGAGATCAATGTGCCGATGGAACGGCCGCTGACGCTCTACCTCAACGCCCAGGAGATCGTCACCATGATGACGATCGGCGACTATCCGGAATATCTGGCGCTGGGCTATCTGCTCAATCAGAACATGCTCAAATATGACGATGTCGTCACCGAGGTCGAGTATGACGACGATCTCCAGGTGGTCGTGGTGCGCACCGCCCATCACACCAATTTCGAGCAGAAGCTGAAGAAGCGCACGCAGACCTCGGGTTGCGCACAGGGGACCGCATTCGGCGATCTCCTGGAGGCCGTCGAGAGCGTCGCGCTGCCGAAAGCCGAACTACGCACCTCCTGGCTCTACCAGATGACGCAGACCATCAACACCATGCCCTCGCTCTATCTCGAAGCCGGCGCGATCCATGGCTGCGTGCTGTGCAAGCAGGGCGAGCCGATCTGCTACACCGAGGACGTCGGTCGCCACAATGCGGTGGACAAGATCGCAGGCTGGATGTTCCAGCATGGCATCGAGGCCGGAGACAAGATCCTCTACACCACGGGGCGGCTGACCTCGGAGATGGTGATCAAGACGGTGCGGATGGGGATCCCGATTCTGGTGTCGCGCTCCGGCTTCACCGCCTGGGGCGTCGATCTGGCGCGGCAGGTTGGCTTGACCCTGGTCGGGCGCACGCGCGGAAAGCGCTTCATTGCGCTGTCGGGCGAGGAGCGCATCGTCTACGACCAGAGCCTCGATTATGTCGAAGAGGAATCCGCGCGTCACCGGCGCAAGGGTGCAGGCGGCGACAACGAGTAGGGATGGATGACAGCTAACATACCGGGCGTGCTGCTCGCCGGCGGCCTCGCGCGCCGCATGGGCGGCGGCGACAAGCCGATGCGCACCATTGCCGGCCGCACCATCCTCGAACGGGTGATCGCACGCCTATCGCCGCAATGCGACGGCTTGATCCTCAATGCCAATGGTGATCCCGCGCGCTTTGCGGCGTTCGGATTACCGGTTATCGCGGACGGCGTTCCCGATTTCCCGGGCCCGCTGGCCGGCATCCTCGCCGCGCTGGACTGGGCGGCAGCCAATCGCCCCGATGTCACGCATATGCTGAGCGCCGCGGCGGATTGCCCGTTCCTGCCGCGCGATCTGGTGGCACGGCTGGAGGCCGCGCGCAAACAGGAGAACGCCGAGCTTGCGGTCGCGGCTTCCGACGGCCAATCGCATCCCGTGATCGGCTTATGGGCTGTGCATTTGCGCGACGAGCTGCGCCACGCGCTGGTCAAGGAGGACATCCGCAAGATCGACCGCTGGACGGCCCGCTATCCGCTCGCCACCGTGACTTGGCCGGTCACGCCGGTCGATCCGTTCTTCAATGCAAATACCGTCGAGGACATAGCCGAGGCGGAACGGCTCGCAGCGCTGGACGAACCCGGCTGATTTTGCTGCCAATGACGGGCGTGATTTCCCTTCCGTGAACCCGCCACATGGGCTATGTGCGGCGCAGCAATTCTTCCCGCGTCCGCCTGAAGTCCCATGATTCGTCTCGATAACATCAGCAAGCAGAACGGCCACCAGCTCCTCTTTGTCGAAGCCTCCGCGGCGCTCCAGCGCGGCGAGAAGACCGGCCTCGTCGGCCCCAACGGTTCCGGCAAGACCACCCTGTTCCGGATGATCACAGGTGCGGACTTGCCCGATGAAGGCCAGGTCTCGGTCGATCGCGGCGTCACCATCGGCTATTTCAGCCAGGATGTCGGCGAGATGTCGGGCCACAGCGCGGTCACCGAAGTGATGAACGGCGCCGGTCCCGTCAGCGAGGTCGCGGCCGAGCTGAAAGAGCTGGAGGCCGCCATGGCCGATCCGGACCGGGCGGACGAAATGGACGAGATCATCGCCCGCTATGGCGAGGTGCAGGCCCGCTTCGAGGAGCTCGACGGCTATGCGCTGGAGGGCCGCGCTCGCGAGGTGCTGGCGGGCCTCAGCTTCAGCCAGGAGCTGATGGACGGCGACGTCGGCAACCTCTCGGGCGGTTGGAAGATGCGCGTGGCGCTCGCCCGCATTCTCCTGATGCGTCCCGACGTGATGCTGCTGGACGAGCCGAGCAACCATCTCGACCTGGAGAGCCTGATCTGGCTGGAGCAGTTCCTGAGAGGTTACGAAGGCGCGCTGCTCATGACCTCGCATGATCGCGAGTTCATGAACCGCATCGTCAACAAGATCCTCGAGATCGACGGCGGCGAGCTTGCGACCTATTCGGGCAATTACGAATTCTACGAGCAGCAGCGGGCGCTGAACGAGAAGCAGCAGCAGGCGCAGTTCGAGCGCCAGCAGGCCATGCTCGCCAAGGAGATCAAGTTCATCGAGCGCTTCAAGGCGCGTGCGTCGCATGCGGCGCAGGTGCAGAGCCGGGTCAAGAAGCTCGAGAAGATCGACCGCGTCGAGCCGCCGCGGCGGCGGCAGACGGTCGCCTTCGACTTCCCGGCGGCGCCCCGCTCCGGAGAGGACGTTGCGGGCCTCAAGAACGTGCACAAGAGCTACGGCTCGAAGCGCATCTATGAAGGGCTCGACTTCCAGATCCGCCGGCGCGAGCGCTGGTGCGTGATGGGGATCAACGGCGCGGGCAAATCGACGCTTCTGAAGCTGGTGACGGGCTCGACCGAACCCGACACCGGCATCGTGACGCTCGGCGGCAGCGTCAAGATGGGCTATTTCGCCCAGCACGCCATGGACCTGCTCGATGGCGAGGCCACGGTGTTCGAATGGCTGGAACACGCCTTCCCGCTCGCCGGCCAAGGCTCGCTTCGCGCGCTGTGCGGCAGTTTTGGCTTCTCCGGCGATGACGTCGAAAAGCGCTGCCGGTTGCTGTCGGGCGGCGAGAAGGCGCGGCTGGTGATGGCCAGGATGCTCTACGATCCGCCCAATTTCCTGGTGCTGGACGAGCCAACCAACCATCTGGACATGGCGACCAAGGAGATGCTGATCACGGCGCTGTCGGACTTCGAGGGCACGATGCTGTTCGTCTCGCATGACCGCCGCTTCCTCGCTGCGCTCTCCAATCGCGTGCTGGAGTTGACGCCCGACGGCATCCATCAATATGGCGGCGGCTACACGGAATACGTCGCCCGCACCGGCCACGAGGCGCCGGGGCTGCATAGCTGAGATGAAGCGGTACGCTTGCAGCCACCCAATGGCTGTCATCCCGGCTTTCGCCAGGCTTTCAGCGGGACGATGAGGCGGTGTTCACCCGCGTTCTGCGGTAAATTTTCTGATTTCTCCGCCATTGGTTGAAAGACGCAAAAAGATGCAGACAAATGCAGAATGGAGTTTTTGACCACCAGTGAGGCTGCGGATTACCTCCGGCTCGGTGAGCGGAAGCTTTATGAGCTCGTCACCTCCGGCGCCATTCCCTGCAGCAAGGTGACGGGCAAGTGGCTGTTCCCGCGTCATGAGCTGGATGTCTGGGTCTTGTCGGGACTGGCCCGGCCAGCCGGCATGATGGCGGCCGATCCACCGCCGATTGTCGGCGGTAGCCAGGACGACCTGTTGGAATGGGCCTTGCGCGAGTCCGGCTCTGCGCTGGCCTCGCTCAATGAAGGAACGATGGCCGGCGTCGATAGATTCACGCGCGGCGAGGTGGTCGCTACGGCGGTGCATTTCCATGGTGACGACCTCAGCGGCGGGGCGAGCGATCCCAACGTCGCGGCGGTGCATGCGATGCCGGGCCTGCACGACGCCGTGCTGGTCGGAATTGTCAGACGCGAACAAGGACTGCTGGTGGCGCAAGGCAATCCGAAAAAACTGCAGAGCCTGCAGGACGTAGTGGCGACAGGCGCGACCATTGCTGTGCGGCAGAGCGGCGCCGGCGCGCAATTGCTGCTGGGGGAATTGCTCACGCGCATCGGCGCTTCAGTGAAGGACCTGCGGCGGTTGGAGCCGCCCTGCCTCACCGGACCGGATCTCGCAGCCGCGATCCGCGCCGGCAATGCCGATTGCGGGATTGCGACGCGCGCGGCAGCCCATGCCGCCGGGGTCGATTTCGTCCCTCTGCTCTGGGAGAATTTCGACCTCCTGATGCGCCAGCGCAGCTTCTTTCGCCGGCCCATGCAGGCGCTGATCGGCTTTCTCGGCAGCAAGCGGTTCAAGCAGCGCGCGGCGGAGCTATCGGGGTATGATACGGCGCCCGCGGGGCAGATCCGTTATGCGGCTTGACCTCCGCCTCACGCCGCAAGCTCTGTGGTCCACGCATCATACCCGTACACCCAGTCGGCGTTGGTCTTTTCCTTGAGCCAGATGTTCTTGCGCGAGGTCTCCTGGACGCGCGCGGTGCGCTCTTTCCGCGATGCCTCGAAACGGCGAAACGCGCCTGTGATATCGTCTCGCTCCGCGCCGTCGAGACAGCGCGACAGCACGGCCGCATCCTCGATCGCCATGGCCGCACCCTGCGCCATATAGGGCGTCATCGGATGGCAGGCATCGCCGAGCAGCGTCACCCTGCCGTCCTGCCAGCGCGGCAGCGCATCGCGATCGACGATCGCCCATTTGTGCACGTCGGGACAGGCGGCCAGCACCTGCTGCACCTCGCGGTCGAAGCCGGCGAAGGCCTTGCGCAGCTCGGCGACGTCGCCTTTCGCCGACCAGGACTCGATGCGAAACTCGGGCTCCGGCTGGCTGGTCACGAGATAGACTTCGCTGCGATCCGGCTTGACGTAGTAGATGACGATGTGCCGGTCCTCGCCCCACCATTTGGTGCAATCGCCAATTTTGCGTTCGCCGAGCAGCGCCGCAGGATAGGTGGTGCGATAGGCGATGCGGCCGGTGAAGTTCACCGGCGTCGTGCCGAACAGGATGTCGCGGACCGTGGAATGCACGCCGTCGGCGCCGATCACGGCATCGGCGACAACGGTAGCGCCGTTCGCAAAGCTCAGCCGCACGCCCTCGCTGGTTTCATCGAGGCCGACCAGCTTGTGGCTGAGCCGGATGGATTCGGCGGGCACGGCGCTTGCGACCGCCGCATGCAGATCGCCGCGATGGGCCAGCAAATACGGTGCGCCATATTTCGCCTCCGCGCTCTCGCCAAAGATCATGTCGAACTTGATCTCCCCGGTGCGCCAGTCCCGGTTGTTCCAGGAACGCGGATAAAACGACTGGCTGCGCAGCATCGGCTCCAGCCCCAGCCGCCGCAGCACCTTCATTGCATTGCAGCCGATCTGGATGCCGGCGCCGATCCGGGCAAACTGGGTCGCCTGCTCATAGACGGTGACCTCGATGCCGACCAGCCTGAGCGCTGCCGCGGCCGCAAGACCACCCATGCCGGCGCCAACAATCGCGACGTTGAGAGGCGTTTTGAGGACTCCTGGCGCCATCCCTGATTTCCTTCTCTATCCCCGGCGGCCGCTCGGTCCTTCGTGGGCGAATTGGATCGCCGGGCTGGGCATATTAACGCGACCGCCGGCAAAATAAGTAGCGGGAGGCTTCGCATGCGCCTCTGCATACGTTGACGGCGCCGCCCGAATGCGATTGAAAAAGACAAGGCATGCCACAATGCCGCAAGGAGCTGGGAGGGAGTTTGGAATGGTCGCAAGACACATGTCTGTTTTCGCGGCGTTTGCCGCAGCAATGCTCGCGGCATCGGCTGCGCGCGCGCAAATCTCCGACGATGCCGTAAAAATCGGCGTGCTCACCGACATGAACGGCCCGGCCTCGACGCCGACCGGCCAGGGCTCGGTCACGGCGGCGCAGATGGCGGTCGACGATTTCGGCGGCAAGGTGCTGGGCAAGCCGATCAGCGTGATCGTCGGTGATCACCAGCTGAAGCCGGATATCGGCGCGGCGATTGCGCGGCGCTGGTACGATACCGAGCAGGTCGACCTGATCGTGGACGTGCCGGTCTCGGCGGTGGGCCTTGCGGTCCAGAACATCGCCAATGAGAAAAAGAAGCTGTTCATCACCCATTCGACCGGCACCGCCGATTTTCATGGCAAGTTCTGCTCGCCCTACGCCATCCAGTGGGTGTTCGATACGCACGCGCTCGCCGTCGGCACCGCACAGGCGGTGGTGAAGCGTGGCGGCGATAGCTGGTTCTTCATCACCGACGACTACGCCTTCGGCCATTCGCTGGAGAAGGATGCCTCCAGCGTGGTGACCGCCAATGGCGGCAAGGTACTCGGCTCAGTACGGCCGCCGCTGGCGACTCCCGACCTCTCCTCCTTCGTGCTGCAGGCGCAGGCCTCGAAGGCCAAGATCATCGGCATTGCGGCCGGTCCGCCCAACAACATGAACGAGATCAAGACCGGCGCGGAGTTCGGCGTGTTCAAGGGCGGCCAGCAGATGGCGGCGCTGCTTGCGCTGATCACAGATATCCATTCGCTTGGGCTGCAGGCGGCGCAAGGCCTGTTGCTGACCACCTCGTTCTACTGGGACATGGACGACAAGACCCGCGAATGGTCCAAGCGCTATTTCGCCAAGATGAACCGCATGCCGACCATGTGGCAGGCCGGCGTCTATTCATCCGTGATGCATTATCTGCAGGCCATCCAGGACAGTGGTACCGACGATCCGCTGAAGGTCGCAGCGAAAATGCGCGAGAAGCCGATCGAGGATTTCTTCGCCCGCAATGGCAAGCTCCGCGACGACAATCTGATGGTGCACGACCTCTGGCTGGTCCAGGTCAAGAAGCCAGAGGAGAGCAAATATCCGTGGGACTATTACAAGATCCTCGCCAAGATCTCCGGCGACGAGGCCTTCGGCCCGCCTGACCCGGCATGTGCGATGGCGAAGAAGTGAGGCGGTAGTCGCGCTGCAGGCGCCACTGTCGTCCTGGCGAACGCCGGGAACCATAGGGAGTAATTGTCTGGCTCAGCTCTATCTTCGTCATTGCGAGGAGCGCAGCGACGAAGATCCAGGGTCGCGCGCGTGGCTCTGGATTGCTTCCACCTACGCGCAAGAGCGCTTCGGCGGCCGCGGTCGTTTCGCTCGCAGTGACGGGGGTTAGAGTCGAGCCAAACAACTCCGACCTGGGGTTATGGGTCCCGGCCTTCGCCGGGACGACCGAAAGCTTTTTCTTCCGCTCAACGCAGATGCATGTCCTCGAGCGTGACCGGCAGGCTGCGCGTGATGAGGTCGACGACCGCGCGATGCATGCTGTCGCTCGCCTCGACACTGCCGACCGGAATGCCTTCATCGAGCAGCCGGTTGGGACCGGCCAGCCTGAGATCGGTCGAATTGTCGAGGGGACCAGCGGCAAGTTTTTCGATGACGTCAAACGTCTTGCCGTCAACCACCCTGATCTCATAGAGCGCATGGATCGCGCTATACGACTCCATCATCGTGCCGTAGGTCACGAGCCCGATGCCTTCCACCTTGCGGCCGCCGGCGCCGAGATCGGACTTTGCTCTGCTGATAACCACAAAGGCATCGAGCCCCTGCGGCGTGACGTCGGTCTCGACAAGCTTCTTGAACCGGTCGCCGCGGATGAGCTCGACTGGCCTGAGCGGCGATTCATTGATGGCCGCGAACGTCGCCCGCGAATAACTCACCGGTTTGACCTGGAAGCGGGCGCTGAGCAGCGATGTCGCCTGCTGGACGAAGAAGTCGTCCAACGCCCATGCCGCAACGGAAACGCTGCGGCTCGAATTGTCGAAACCGGTGAGCCCGGCCTTGCTGAACACGAAGCGGTCGCCGACCGCCGAGATGATGCCGACCGTCTTCACCGCCTGCAGCTTGCTGTCGCGCGTCTCGAACAGTGCGCCGGCACTGCGCCCCAACACGAGAAGCATGGCAAAGGCGAAAGCCGCACGTCGCACGGTGAGCCGCATGTGTGCTACCTGATCTTGAAGTCGAACGAATAGGAGGCGCCGATGCCGACCGTCGTCTGGTTGGCCGAGCCGCGTACCATCACCAGCGGACTTCTGGCGGCATCGCCGAGCAGGCGCTGATATTCGACATAGGAATGCACCTCCCACTGCGGATTGATCCGATATTTGATCTGCGCGCCGACCCCGGCCGAGTGCGCCCCGCCTTTGGCGTCGAACAACGTAAGTCCGGTGGCCATCGCCTGGGCTTGATTGATGCTGAAATAGGGCGCGGTCGCCGCGGTGCTTTCCCAGGTGAAGCGCGGGCCGGCCGAGAAGGTCAGCGAGCGCGTCACCGGCACGATGAAATCTGCGGAGAAGTCGGAGACCACGCCGCCGTGGCCGCCGAAGCCGCCGCGCGTCTCGTTGCGCAGACGAAACCAGTCGACCGGAAAGTATTCGATGAAGCCGCCAAGCTCGAACGCGGCGTTGACATCGCCAAGGCCATAAAGTGCGGCGTTGCCGCCTTGATTTCGCGCCGGCACGAACTTGGCGACGGGACCCGCCCGCAGGTCGCCGAAATCGATCAGCGCGATGCTGGCATTGTCGCGTGGACTGTGAAAACTGTCCGGCGAGCCGGCGCGGCGGATGTAGAGGATGGGGGCCGCGCTCAGCATGCTGGCTTTTGCACCCTCGAAATCCGGCTTGTACACCCCTTCCGCGCCGATTGTCGCGGTCCAGCCGCCCGACAGCGTCGGCAGGAACGGCAGCTCGAAAGGCGGCGGCGGCAGGGTGAAGGCGGTTTGAGCAAAAGCAGGCATGGGCAAGCCGGCCATGACGCCGAACATGGCAAGCGCAGCGAATGCAGCGCGGCGCACAGCAGCATCCGCTGGAGAGCGGAAACAGGCTCGGACAATTTCACTCATAGAGGCCCCTGACCTCCCGGGCCTTTGCCGTCGGGTGGCATCTCGTCACGAGCTTCAGATTGCTGGCGAACATTGCCCGAAGATTGCTTGGGTCAGGCATTTTTGTGGGCGCGATCATGGCGATGCGCGAGGCTTGCCTTCGTCAACCGGATTGCCGTAACTGGCGGCACGCGCTCCGACATGGTGCAGACGCGAGCGCGACAGCAAGGACGGCCGATGCGCTCCCTCGTGATCGAAGACGAAACCGATATCGGCGTCTATGTCAGCCGCCTGCTCGGCGAGCTATCAGGCGTCGTCGATATCGTCGGTTCTGTTTCGGAGGCGCGACAGGCGCTTCGCAATTTCACCTACGATCTCGCCATCGTCGACCGCATGCTGCCCGACGGCGACGCGCTCCACATCGTCGCGGCGCTGAGCCAATTGCCGGAGCGACCGGCCATCATCATGCTGACCGCCAAGGATGCGAAAGATGACGTCATCGACGGCCTGAACGGCGGCGCCGACGACTATCTCGGCAAGCCTTTCGAGCCGCAGGAATTCGTCGCCCGGGTACGCGCCGTGCTACGCCGGCCGCGCCGGCTGCTGCCATCAATGCTGTCGTGCGGCAATGTCGAGCTGCGCCCCGGCAGCAACGAAGCCGTTGTGGCGGGCAACGCCATCCTGCTTCGGCGCCGGGAAGCGCTCATTCTCGAGGCCTTGCTGATGCGGCGCGACCGCGTCATTGCGCGCGAGGCTCTGGTCGAGGCGATCTACGGCTTTGACGACGAGATCGAGTCCAATACGCTGGAAGCGCAGGTGTCGCGGCTGCGCAAGAAGCTCGGACAGCTCGGCGGCAATATCGAGATCCGCAACATGCGCGGGATCGGTTACATTCTCCGCATGGCCGAGGGTCGATGAGGTCGATCACAAGACGGCTCGCCATCTCGCTCGGCCTTGCCGCAGCGACGATGTATCTTGTCGTGCTCGGGGTCGCCATCTCGCTGCCGATCGCGCGCGAACGCGAGCAGGTGGTCTGTCGGGTCGCCGCCGACATCCTCGAGCGCGCCACCGTGATCGACAAGGGCCGCGTCCTCACCGTGCGCGACACCAGCGCGGTCACCGAGCTGAAGGCGAACAGCCCCGATTTGTGGTACGTGATATCCTACGAGACGCTGGTGAACGAGTATGGCCGCGACCGCAGGCCACCGCTTCCCTTCGCGCTTCCCTATGGCGGGCCCACCGGCTTTTCGGTGCTGTATGCGCTCGACCAGAAAAGCGTGTTCTGCCTCGCGGTGATGCGCAGGGGCGATCTGGAGCTCTCGATGGCGATTGGCGGGGCGCAGGCCCCGTTCGCTCACATTGCGGCGTCGTTCATGTCTCGCAATCTTTTTCCCATTGCACTGATGGCGCTGGCCTTCGCCGCAACAGTGGGCATCGGCGCGCTGCTCGCCGCGCGCTTTGTCGGCCGCAGCATGGAACGCGTCACCGAGCTTGCGCTCTCGATCGACCCCGCCGCGCCGCAGGGCTCCATTCCTCTCGAAGAAGTCCCGATCGAGCTGAAGCCGCTGGCTGCGGCGCTCAACCGTGCCTTTGGCGAGATCGACGCCTACATCAAGATGCAGCGCCGCTTTCTCGGCAATGCAGCCCATCAGCTCCGCACGCCCCTGACGCTGCTGCGGGCGAAGATCGAGGATGTGACCGATCCGTCGGTCAAGGCCGAGCTCGTGCGTGACGTTCGCCGCCTCACTTCTCTGGTCTCGGCCATGCTCGATCTCGCGCGGTTGCAAAATCATGCGATTGACAAGCAGCCGATCGATCTGGTCGCGGTGACGCGGGACGTGCTCGCGGATTTCGGACCCTCGGCGCTCGACGCCGGGATCGAGCTCTCGCTGCACCAGGTCGAGGGCAGCAACGCCGTGGTCCAAGGTGCCGAAGCCGCAATTCGCAGCGCGCTCACCAATCTGGTCGGCAATGCCTTGATCCATGCCCGCGGCGCCCGTCACATCAGGGCCCGGCTTGCGCGCGGCTCTGTCGCGATCAGTGACGACGGCGCGGGCCTTGCCGCGAGCGCGGAACATGGGGTCTCCGAACCATTCCAGGCGAGCGTTCCCGAAAAGGAGGGGGCGGGAATTGGCCTGTCGATCGTCCACGAAATCATGGCTGCGCATGGCGGGGAGCTGATCGTGACATCTGCCCCGGGCAAGGGAACGATGATCTCGCTGCGGTTTGCCGAGGCTCTGGCGGAAGCGAAGAAGGACGCGTCCGGCTATGCCCGGGTCTGAGATGGGTTGTGGGCCTTCGTCAAACCCAATCCTGTGGTTATAGGTCCCGGCTCAAGGCCGGGAGGACGACAGCTTACTTCACGACGCCGATTTCCCTGAAATATTTCAGGACGCCGGGATGGATCAGCGCGACGTCGGGCGCGGCGGCGACTGTGTTCGCCGCCGTCGTCTCGCAGGCCTGCGCAAGCTTTTGACAGAACGTCGCCTCCACTCCATGCAGCGTGCGCGCGAGATGGTAGGCGACATCATCCGGCAGGCTTGCGCGCGCGAGAACGAAGCTCCAGGAACCAACCGAGGATATCGCCGCGGTTTGGCCCGGATAGCTGTTCGCCGGCACGGTGAGCGGCTTGAGGAAGCTGTGCTTGGCGCGGATGCGCGCGATCTCGTCTGCACTCGGCGCGATGAAGCGCGCGCCGGCTGGGCTCGCGGCGACCGCTGCAAAGCCCGGCCAGCCGATGCCGGCCCCCCAGAGCGCCGCGGCGCGGCCGTCGAGCACCATGGCGGGACCGTCGCCGGCGCGGTCGAGGTAGATCGATTGGAAATCCTCGTCCTGCTTCAGCCCCAACCCATCGAGGATGTACCGCGAGAGGATCGGCAGGCCTGAACCGTTGGCGCCGAAGGCGACCGGCTGCCCTTTGAGATCGGCGATATCCTTGTAGGGGCTATCGGCGCGGACCACGAACATTCCCGGCGAGGAATAGATCGCAGTCAGTATTTTCGCGTTGGTCTTCGGCCCTCCGGCAAGGCCAAAGAACGCCTCATAGGCCGGCTCGCCGGCGACCAGAGCGATGTCAAGCTTGTCCTGCTCCAGAAGCGGGATGTTCTCATTGCTGCCTTTGGTGTTGCGCGGCTCGATCGCAAGCGTCGCATCAGCCGCGTTCATCACCTCGGCAAAGGCGTTGCCATAGAGCGGAAAGCCGCCGCCGGGCGTCGCGGTCCCCAGCACGATCGTGATCTTTGGAATGGTGTTGCCTCCCTCCTCTGCAGCTGCAGCCCCCGCCAGCGACAGCACGGTGGTCACAACCAGCAGGCCTTGTTTGATCTTCAGCATCGGCCTTCCATGATCGGCTCTGGCTAACGGGCACGTCAAGCTGGCCGATCATGACCGCGCGCGCCGTGTAGGCAAGGGTGGAATTTTATGAAAGCATGGGCCGATCAAGACAAAATGATCGGGGGAAATCATGGTCGCCATTTGCCGCGCAGCCTTTTCCGCACTCGCCTTACTCGTGGCCTTCGCCGCCGGCCCAACGCCTGCCATTGCCGCCGACGCCTATCCCAGCCGCCCCATCCATTTCGTCAACGGCTTTGCCCCCGGCGGCCCCGTCGACACCGTGGCGCGCATCATGGCGCAATGGCTGTCGGACCGCCTCGGCCAGCAGTTCATCGTGGAGAACCGCACCGGCTCCGGCGGCAATATCGCGGCCGCCGCCGTGATCGCCGCGCCGGCCGACGGCTACACCGTGCTGTTCGTCGGCGCCAACAATGCGATCTCGACCTCGCTGTACAAACACCTGCCGTTCGATTTCCTGAAGGACACGGTGCCGGTCGCAAGCTTCATGCAGCTGCCCAACATGTTGGTGGTGGCGAACGCCATGCCGGTCAAGACCGTGGCCGAGTTCATCGCTTACTGCAAGGCCAATCCCGGCACGATTTCCTTTGCTTCATCCGGCAACGGCACGTCGGTGCATCTCTCGGCGGAATTGTTCAAGGCGATGACCAAATGCGAGATGGTGCATGTGCCCTATCGCGGCTCGGCCATGGCCTATCCCGACATCATCTCCAACAAGGTGCAGCTGATCTTCGACAACCTGCCCGGCGCGCTCGAGCAAGCCCGCGGCGACAGCGTGCGCGCGCTCGGCGTCACCTCGAAAGAGCGCTGGCCGGGCGTGAGCGAGGTGCCGGCGATCGCCGAGACCGTGCCGGGCTTTGAGGCACTCGTCTTCTACGGCATGGCGGCGCCCAAGGGTACGCCGCCCGAAATCATCGAGATCCTGAACAAGGCCGTGAACGAGGCGCTGAGAGATCCGAAGCTGTCCGCGCGGCTATCCGATCTCGGCGGCCTGCCGAAACCGATGACTCCGGCCGAGTTCGGCAAGTTCATGGCGGACGAGACGGAGAAATGGCGCAAGGTGGTCGACTTTGCCGGCGTGTCGGTAGATTAAATCGGTGGCGATCGCTGCCTTACGCCATCAGATGAACGCGATTGCCATCACTTTGCTTCACGGATATTGCGAATAGACACGACGCCTGCCTTCGGGCAGGTGGCGAGCGCTTTTGCTGAGCAGTGACCCACGGTCCGGACAGCCGTCACACAACTTTCATGAAATTCCTGATCAGCAAGTTTTCCAGGGTGATCTTCCTCAGCGGAGGTATCGCCATTTGCGGCGCCGTCCTCAAGCTCGGCGTGCGGCAGGCGGTGACATTTGACGGAGCCTGGTCGGTCTGGTCGGCCGTCGGCGGCGGCCTGATCGTGCTTGGCGCCGTCCTGATCATCGCAGCGCTCGCGAGCCGGAAGGACACGCCCGGCCCGAAGGGCGGCGCTTGAGTTTCGGTTAGATCATTTCGGCGCCTGCAGCGTCACGCCATAGCGCTTATAGATCCGCTCCACGGTGCCGTCGTCGCGCAGCTTGGCGAGCGCTGCGTCGATTGCATTGCGCATGGCGTCGTCGGGGCGGACCATGCCGACGGCGACGTTCCAGTTGAGATCGGCTTCGCTCTCGTCGCGGTCGAGAATGCGGACCGCCTTGTCCGGATGGGTCAGGTTGAAATAGCTCGCCATCGTCGGCGTGACCGCCGCGGCATCGATCTCATGATTGGCCAACGCATCGAGGCTGTCGGCCTCGAAGCCGAAGGTCGACGTCGGCACATGGCGTTGACTGATGATCATGGCCGCGACGGATCCGACCTGCACGCCGACCTTGGTATGCGCGTCGAGGCTCTTGAACGAGGTCAGCCCGCTTGCGGCCGGCACGGCAAGCGCGACGCCCGTGCGATAATAAGGCTTGGAAATCCGCAAGTTTGTTTCGCCCTGCGCCTCGCGGTCGGCAATGATATCCAGCACGATGTCGCAGCCGGCGCTGCGCATCTGATATTGCGTGATGATCCAGTCGAGCCGCAGCGAAACGCCGAGCTCGCGGGCGAGCGCCTGGCCGAGTTCGACCTGGAAGCCGGGCGGATCGCCGGCCTTGCTGGCAAAGGGCAGCGAATTCGGATGGGCACACAGCCCGAGCACGCCGGATTCGCGGACCGCATCCAGCGAGCGCGCCTGTGCCGCGCTTCCCAGAGCGAGCGCCGCGATTGCGAGTAGCGCAAGACTTGGCTTCATTGCATCTCTCCGTAAGGCGGTCAGCTCTTGAAAGCGTCACCCTTCGCGCGGCTTGAGGTCGCGAATATATTTGATGATCTGATCGATCTGCGCATCGCTGAAGACCGAACCGAACGCCGGCATCGCGCCTTCCTTGCCGTTCTTGATGCGGTTGCGGATGAAATCGTCGCTGCGCTGCGTGTTCATCAGCTGCGGGCCCTTGCCGGCCGCGCGGCCGCCGTCGGAATGGCACCAGCCGCAGGTGGTGGCGAACAGTTGGTGGACATCCAGCGGCGCATTGTCCGGAGTAGCGTTGGCGGATTGCGCGAGAACCGGCATCGCCGAGCCCAATGACATGGCCAGCAGCGTCGGGGGCAGCAGTCCGGGAGTTAGCTTCATCATAGTCAAATCCATTCCCAAATGAGCCTCATCGACTCATTCAAACGCGCGGGAAGCGGGCTGGTGCCCGCTTCCCTTGACCTGATTGAGACGAGCCTATTTCAGGCTGTAGACGATGAGCGCGCCGTCGTCGCGCGGCATGCTCTTGTAGACGCCGCCGAAGGTCGGTGCGTAATCGTCCGAGGCCATGCCGCCGAAGCCAGCAACCACGGCGATATATTGCTTGCCGTTGACAGCGTAGCTGACGATGCCGCCCTGATGGCCGGTGCCGTCGGAGTGGTTCCACAGCTCGGTGCCGGATTCGGCATCATAGGCGTGGAGGATACCGCGCGAGTCAGGCACAAACACCAGATTGCCTCCGGTCGAGAGCACGCTCGCAAGCGGCGGTTCGGGGAAACGCACCTCCCACTTCTTCGCGCCGGTGATCGGGTCGCGGGCATCGAGATGGCCGTAGATCTCCCCGCCCGGGGGCGGTGCGATCTTGAAGTCGGCGCCGATATTGAGCTGCGCCTGGGGCGCAACGATCGGGGTCGTCTTCATGACCTCGAGCGTCATGCACCATTCCTGGCCGAGCTTGTAGTAGAGCCCGGTCTTCGGATCATAGGAGCCCGCGTTCCAGCTGACGCCGCCGGAAATATGCGGGCAGAGCGGCTCGGACACCTTGCCCGCCGAGAAATCCCTGCGACCAATCAGCTCGCCGGTCTTGGGATCGATGTTCTTCACGAAGTTGCTGTTCTGCGTGATGCGCCAGACATTCTTCAAGCCTGCGCTGCGATCGTAAACGAAGATGTATCCGCTCTTGTTCGGATGCACCACGTACTTCTGGCCGTCGCGATCGAGCATGACGAACTCGCCGACTGCGCTGTCGAAGTCCCAGGCATCATGCGGCAGCTCCTGGTGATAGAATTTCAGCTTGCCGCTGTCGATATCGAGACCGATCACCGAGGACGTATAGAGATTGTCGCCGGGACGCGCGCCTTGCGTCTTGTAGTCGGCGCCCGACCAGTCGTAGAGCGGCGCCGGGTTGGCGGTGCCCCACCAGATGGTGTTAGTCTCGCTGTCATAGGTCCCCGGCATCCAGCCGCCGCCACCGCCGGTGCGCCAGGAATCATTGCCCCAGGTCTTCATGGCGTCATCGGTGCCGGCGACGGTCAGGAACTCCCATTTCTTCTGGCCGGTCGCGGCATCGACGCCGAAGATCGGGCCGCGGCCCGGCCATTCGCCGCCCTGCGCGCCGATCACCACCGTGCCCTTGGCATAAAGCGGCGCGCCGGTGAAGCCGACCGTGAGCTTCTGGGAATCGATCAGCTTGGTGTCCCACAGCACCTTGCCGCTCTTCATCTCGAGCGCGATCAGCCGCCCGTCCATGGTGCCGACATAGACCTTGCCCTCACCGATGGCGACGCCGCGGTTATAGGGCGAGTGCGTCTGTCGCGCGATCAACGCCTCGTCGAGCTCGGGGAAGTAGGACCAGATCACCTCGCCGGTGGCGCCGTTGAGGGCAAACACGCGACTGTAGGATCCGGTGTAGTAGAGCACGCCATCGGCCACCAGCGGCATCGATTGCAGGCCGCGGGTGGAGCGTCCCGGGATGTGGATCCAGGCCACGCTCAGATTGCCGACATTGCTGGTGTTGATCTGGGCCAGCGGCGAGTAGTGATAGGACTTGTAGGAGCCGTGATAGGTCAGCCAGTCATTCTGGCCGCCGGCCTCGATCCGAGCCGTATCCACCGACTGGGCAAGAGCGGATGACGCGAGAAGCGTCGCAGCAAAGGCAATAGGCAAAGCAAACGAAATCGGCTTTCTCTTCATGAGCTTTCCTCCAGTTTGTTCTTTTTACGCACGGCACTGCATCGCAGCCCGTCGCGCGCGATCGGTTAGCCGTGCGACCGATCCCGTGCCGCGGTCCTGCAATCTAGATGTTGCTTGCAACGATTTGACGATGATGGCGCTGTCGCCGTGCGTGAGGCGTCGCCGAATGGCCGCGCGGATTTGCTTGCCGCGTGCGAAGCACTGGTTTGCATCGCAACACTCCCTTCAGCCCGTCGGTTCGACAGCGGGGCGCGTTTATTTTGTGACGATCATCGCGGCGGAATGTGGCGATACGAGGCCGCTTGCCAAAGCCGTCCCAGCCGAATTGGCGCACCCGATGCTCCCGGCGAGTGGCTCGCGCCAGCTGTGCATCGCAGCGAGGAGATATCCAAGGCCTTCATCTTGTTCGCAAAAGGCCTGGATGGGGCCGAGCCCACCATTGCACCGCAGCGGCCCACCCTGTAAACGATCCGGCACCACCGGGCCGACAGGCTCCCGGGGGCCTGTAGCTCAATGGTTAGAGCCGGCCGCTCATAACGGTCTGGTTGCAGGTTCGAGTCCTGCCGGGCCCACCAGTCAAATCAATTGCTTAGTCAGTGATTATCTCGCCGCAGCGGGATGACCGCACCAGAAACCGCACCAGATACGTGCGCCTTTCGTTCGTGACCGGGCGTACGCATCGCGATCTTCTCGACTGCATCCGACAAATAGTCAGGGTGATGGTGGCCGTAGGTGTTGAGCAGAACCTCAAGTGACATTCCGAGATAGCCGGCGGCCTGCCACGGGTCCGCGCCCTTCTGCATCAGCCAAGTCGCGGCCGTGTGCCGCAACGTATGAGGCGATATTCCGGGACCGAGCCCGGCGAGCCTGACGGCGCTCTTGAATGCTGTTTTGACTGAGCTTACGGGCTTGCCATTAAACTCGACGAAGTGCTTTGCCTCTGGATCGATCCGGTGCCAACGCCGCAGATGCGCAAGCAGGCGCAACGGAATTGGGAGCGTCGGTTGACGCTTGTTCGTCTTGGCGGTGCCCTGCTGGCGCCGATAGTAACGTCCGCGCTCGAGATCGACAAAAGAGCGGCCGACCGCCGGAATGGGCGATGCGGATGCGATCGCTCCCGCGCGCGTCCCGCTGTAGATCCCGAGCAAGATGAAGCGAGCAAGATGTCGAATCGGGCGCTTCGCTGTCGGAGCCTTCACGTCGTCCGTCGGCCGACGCGATCTCTTCTGCATTTCGCGATACCGCCAGCAGGCCCAGATCAATTTGGCCGCATCGCTGCGCGTCAACCATTTGTCCCGCGGCTCGCCTTTTTCCGGCAACCGGACCTTGACGATTTCACGGTGATAACCTTCGGCGGCATGATGGCCAATGGCCGCGCGCAAATCCTCCAGGTCTCGCCTGGCGCCGCCTCGGTTGCGTCGTTTCTTGCTATAAGCGCGACACGCCTCGCCGTTTACCTCGCCGAGCATCTTTGCACCCCACCACGCGTTCAGACGCTCGATGCGCTTCTTAAATATCCGTATGGAGGGGATGGTGTCTTCGCTTTCGCTATCGACTTTGAATCGATCGCGAACTTTTCTAGCTGCGCATCCAAGTAAATCGAGAGAACGTCCGCGATTGGAATGTCGTCGATGTGCCGCACTCGGCGCTTAGGCGTGTACTTGGACGCTATATAGTCTTCTAGCTTTCTCTCGGCGACCGCAATTTCATCTGCAGCGCAGCCTGTGCCGACATCGCGTCCGTTGTCTCTGATGATCCAGGTTGCCTGGTGGGTAATCTTTCCGCTCTTGTCTCGGCGGGCTGCCTTAAGCTTGAGCCTAGCGCCCTTGCTTCGTCGCGGCATAGCTCTCGCATCCGTTCAATGTGAGCCAGCATAGTAAATTCCTTGCCGGCAATCTTCTCAATCACTAATCGGTCGCGATCCCGCTCGCGTCGCAGGCCCGCGACCGTCATTCCCCCCATAGGAAATGCGATTTTCACGGCATCAGCAAGGCGAAGCGGGGTATTCGGTGTAATTTCAGGTTGCGCTCGATCTGTCATCGACGCTTCTAGAAATGCGGGGCTCAATCGTCGGGCTATCGCAATTGTCGCAACAGCTCACCTCTGAATAAAGCCAGCAATTCGCTATGTCGCATGCCGGAGTAAGCCATCGCACAATTAAGCAGGTGCGGATAGCGCCGGAGAGATTCGGCGGAAGCGCCGCCGTATATCTCAGCCTCGCTCCAGCTGGCTATGGGCGAGAACTCAACGGAGACCTGGCAAAGTGATCTGAGAGGCCGGGAAAAGTGTGGGTCACACGTTCCCCCTCCCCCCTCGGAACTCTTCATCGTCATCCGGAGAGAAAAAAAGCTGCCTGAAGGCATTCTCTTTGCCGCTCATTCCGAACCAAATGGACGAACCCGCGACCTCCGGCGCGAGAGGCCTGAACAAAGGCCTGCAATCGAGCTCTGAGCCACATCCATGCTCCACACGTTGAAGGCGCTTCGGCGCCGACGCATCGGACACTTTCGTGCGGCGGTCCATCTCGGCATGTTCGAAAATCGACAGATGAACGCAACCAATCTCGCTGACTATGTCGGGGTGCCACGCTCGACCATGGATCTCGAGGAGCTCGAACGGTCGTCCAAATCGAGCGAAGGGGCAAGACAGGGGCGAGAGCCAAGAACAAGATCAATGACTTATGCACCCTCACCGGTTGTTCAGGCGCCTTGATCGCAAACGGGAATTTCCAGCGGCGCCCGCCCTAACGGCGCGATCCTGCTCGAACAGAACGATGAGTGACCGTCCAGCGCGCAGGTTACATGATCCAGGAGACCATCGCACCGTTGAGCGATGGTGCCACTGTCAACCTTTCGGATATCAGCAGCTGATCTGCCGGCTCTTGCCGGTCAACGCGGTGTCTCGCGGCCAGTTACACCAACGAGATCGTATATCGGCGCGGAACCGCCGCTAGCCGTCCTTTCTCGTTACAGTGGAAATTCCGGACAGATTGCGCGCAAGGGCCTTTTTCTCCTCCACCTTCATCCCGCGCGCAATCTGAATGCGCTGTGCCTGTGGCGAGCCGGCACCATGCAAGCTTTCCGTCAGGTAGCCGACAGCGTTGCGGCCGATCGTCATGTTCTCGATCAGTCGCAGAATTTTCATGCGATCGACCGGATCGACACCGTCACGTCCCTGCAGAAACTTCCGGACAAGAGGGCCGACCTCATTGTTTTGAAGGTCCCGCTCGGATGGCATCGTGACGACCAAACCGCCTGCAATATCCTGCGCGAGCCGGGAAATTTCGAAGGGATACCGTGTTACATTGTGCTTTGCCACGTTCGAGAGCATCTCGTCATTCATGAATGCCCCCGACTGCATCGGCTTGGAGCGATAGGCACCCGCCATGCAGCTCGAATAGATCGTCTCGTTGAGATGTGTCATTTCAACGAGCTTATCCTTCACATGCGAGACGCTCTCAACGCCATTGTAGGAAGCGGCTTCCGCTGCCGCGCCGATCAAGACATCGCCAAGACCCGTTTTGCAGACATATGACGACCGATGGTAGGTCGTAAAACGTTCTACCAGGCTCGATGCATACTCCCATTCGCCGTCCATGAATACGTGCTCATAAGGCACAAAGACAGTATCGAAAATGATCAGCGCCTCCTGCCCCGCGAACTTTGAGTTGCCCGCGTCGAGCGCGCCACCGTCCATGATGCGCGTGTCATTGGTTTGCCGGCCGATGACATAGGTAAGTCCCGGCGCATGAACCGGCACGGCTCCTACCACCGACCACTCGCGATCGGCTTCGCTCATCCGCATAGTCGGCATGAAGATAAGCCAGTGCGAATTGACGGCGCCCGTCTGGTGCAGTTTGGCGCCCGAAACGTAGATGCCATCCTCGTCTCGACGGACCACCCGCAGGAACACATCGGGATCCGACTGCTTGTGCGGCGGCTTTGAGCGGTCCCCCTTGGGGTCTGTCATTGCACCACCGATCACCACGTTGGCTGCTTGCGCGCGCTCGAGGAACTTGAGAAACCGCTTATGGTAGTTCGTTCCTGTTCCGGCATCGATGTCGAATGTGACCGAATGGCAGGCGCTGAGCGCGTCCAGTCCGACACAACGCTGGAAGCACGTTCCGGTACGACGACCCAGCTCCCGCTGCATCTCGTGCTTCCTGACCAGGTCCTCCGGTTTTGCCGGTACGTGCAAGAACCGGTTCACCTGCGATCCATTGAGCGTTATCCCGCCGAGATCAGGCTGCTCTGTGGCCAGCCGATAGGTCTCGGCCATGGCGTTGATAGACGGAAAGATCACGGGATGATCGACCGGCTCGAGTACTCGCTCGCCCATGAAGAAAATGTTCATCTGACGAGCACGGAGCGAGGCGATGTATTCGTCCGCGGTCCGGATCGGTCGGACAAACTCTGCCCAGAACGCGTCGGCATCTTGAACCGACGATTCAATTCCCCCGTTCTCAGCCCGGTCAGTCCCTATCACTTGAAAAATCTCCGAGGAGACGGCATCGATCGATTGCAGGCCGTCAACATCTCTCAGCAGGCCTTTCGCATCGTAGTAGTCAATCAGTGGGGCGGTCTGTTCGTTGTAAGCGTCAAGCCGAACTTTTAGGGCCTCCGCATTGTCGTCAGCCCGAACGGCCTCGCCTCGGTCTGCCGCTTGACGTGCTCGGGTCTCGATCCGCTCGAGCAACTTCGGCTGGTCGACCTCAAGGCTGATGACGTGATCAAGACCAATACCTGCTGTGCGAAGAAGCTCATCGAAGATCTGGGCCTGGGCGATTGTTCGGGGAAAGCCATCCAGCACAAATCCGTGTCCCGCATCAGGCTGCGAGATGCGCTCAACAACAGCCGCGACGACGAGCCTATCGGGAACAAGCTCGCCCTTCTCCATGAGTGGCTTCGCCTGCCTGCCGACGGATGTCTCCGATCTAACTGCAGCGCGCAGCATATCGCCCGTCGAGAGGTGCGGAATTCGCAACTTCTCCGCAATGCGGATGGCCTGTGTCCCCTTGCCCGCTCCCGGCGGTCCCAACAAAACAATTCTCATGATGAAGCCCCTTCAGTTCGGCCTGTCGCTCGCAACCACATGCCCCGCCAAGTTTACGTCTTGCAGCGCGCGATGGCGTCCATGATTAGCTCGCAAGCCTCCGAGGCATCACCCCAGCCGCTGAGCTTCACCCATTTGCCCGGCTCAAGATCCTTGTAGTGCAGGAAAAAATGCTCGATCTGCTGCAACGTGATTTCCGGGAGATCAGAATACGTCCTGATGCCGCTATAGCGCTGGGTGAGATACTGCGATGGAACAGCGATGATTTTCTCGTCGCCACCACCGTCGTCTTCCATCTTCAGAACACCGATCGGCCGAACGTTGATAACAGCCCCAGGCGCGATGGGACGCGTGTTGGCGACCAGCACATCGATCGGATCGCCGTCATCCGACAATGTATGCGGCACGAAGCCATAGTTGCCGGGATAACGCATTGGCGTGTAGAGAAAGCGATCGACCACAAGCGTGCCCGCCTTCTTGTCCATCTCGTACTTGATCGGCTCGCCGCCGAGCGGGACTTCAATGACCACGTTTACATCATGAGGCGGTAATCTCCCGACGGGGATGGCGTCGATGTTCATGCCGTCCTCCGGTTCTGCCGATTTTTCACGAGGTCGTCGACCACGGCGGGATCGGCAAGTGTCGAGGTATCGCCAAGGCTACCCGGCTCGTCCTCGGCGATCTTGCGCAGGATGCGGCGCATGATCTTGCCGGAGCGGGTCTTGGGCAGGCTAGGGGCGAACTGGATCTGGTCGGGCGAGGCGATCGGGCCGATC
>Ga0070741_10003371_pt1 | contig 39856 bp, 35 predicted proteins | sample Coa_R1_4_FD_66440 | JGI IMG/M metagenome (GOLD analysis project Ga0070741, IMG submission 66440) | Surface soil microbial communities from Centralia Pennsylvania, which are recovering from an underground coalmine fire - Coalmine... | ecosystem: Environmental > Terrestrial > Soil > Unclassified ...
TCATGCTTATGTTGGGTTTTGAGTTGCGCGCGTTGAGCTTCGCTTAAGAAAATCATGTTCAGCAGGTTACATGTCAAGTTGAATTTTTATCAAACGGTTTCTTGATTCACGAGAGGTATACATTAACTTGATACAAAAATTATTGACTCCTATTTTTTTTTAAATTAACAAGAGGAATGGATAGTATAATAAATGAAATAAATGGATTTTGTTTATTTTAGAAGAAAATGGAATATTGGGGTTTTGGTTTTTCTTTGCGGATGTGTCTCGATGCCTAAAGACCAGCAGACAGAAAACCTCATCACTCCCCCCACGATAACCACTTCTGTAAAAAATGGGGTGGAGAGTGGATTTTTCTGCGTAGGAAATTGGCCTGAAGAAAATTGGTGGGAGATCTTCCATTCTGAGGAATTGAATCATCTAATCACTGAGGCGCTAGATCGGAATCCTACGATCCAAAGTTTTGCCAGGCGGGTAGAGTACGCGAAGCAAGAAGCGAAGGTAGTGAAATCTAAGCTCTTCCCTTTGCTCTTCTTTGATGCGGATGAAACTTGGGAAGCGCTTAGCCATCACGGCCTTTACCGCGCTTTCAATCCCGATCTGCCTATCAATGCGAATTTGGTCGATCTCACGCTGTCGTTCACATATGAGTTCGACTTCTGGGGGAAAAACAGAAACTTGTTCAATGCGGCTCTAGGAGAGAAAAAGGCACAGGAAGCCGAAGCTGCGGGTGTTGTACTGATCACATCGACAGCTCTCGCTCAGAGTTATTTTGCTCTTAAGACCAATCTTGTCCGAAAAAAACTTTTCGAAGAGCTCTACGCAGTTCGAGCCAAAATTTTTGAATTGCAAAACCTGCTGCAAAAAAAAGCGCTTCTGTCGAGACTGCAACCGCTTCTTTCAGAGGAGTATCTTTTAGAAGCTGAAAAGTTGGTTTTCAGCATTGAAGAAGAAGTCGAGACGGACAAACATCTCATCAACATTTTAATGGGAAGAAGTCCTGAGGAATGGCTACCCGTAGAAATTGGCACTCCTGAAAAACTCAAAAAACTGATTGTTCCGACGAATCTCTCCCTCGACCTGCTATCTAGACGCCCTGATCTCATCGCTCAAATCTGGCGCGTAGAATCTCTTGCTCATGAAGTGGGAGCGGCTAAGGCGGATTTTTATCCTAATGTCAATTTAACGGCTTTCTTCGGTCTGGAAAGTATCGCCTATCGGCTTTTATTCCGTTCGGAAAGCAAAATGGCGGGACTGCAACCGGCCATTCACTTACCTATTTTTACAGCGGGAGAAATCCGCGCAAATATCCGTGCTAAAAAAGCGCTCTTCGATGAGGCTGTATTCGCTTATAACGATCTCCTTTTGAAGAGTGCTGGCGAAGTCGCCGATATTTTAGTTCTGGCCAGATCGATTTTTGAACAGAAAAGCGATCAGGAACAAATTGTGGAAGCGGCCCAAGAGAGATACGATTTGACATCGCTTAGACTCCTGAGCGGTCTGGACAATAGGCTTTCCCAGCTCTACATTCAGGAGGAGCTGATCCTCAAAGAACTGGATGACGTCTCTTTACTTTATGCACAATATGTCGCAGCGATTAAGTTGGTTAAAGCGCTTGGAGGGGGTTATCATTCGTCTTACGACATTCCTTTGAGAAAAGGGGGTGGAGCATGACGAAGCCGCAAAGAAGAAAAAGGATTTCGATTATACTCATCGTTGTGTTTCTCATTTTAGGGATTGCCTTCTTGCTCTTTTGGCTTTTGTACTTGCGCTTCATCGAATACACCGATGATGCCTACGTCGAGGGCAACCAGGTCTACATCACTCCCCTACATTCCGGTTTTGTCACAGCGATTCATTCGGATGATACGTATTTAGTGGAAAAAGGACAGCTTCTCATCGATCTCGATAAAACGGATGCAATCATTGCTCTCAACCAGGCGGAAAAAAATTTAGCTCAAGTCGTTCGCGAGGTATGCCAAATGTTCCATCAGGTTTTCGTCTATCAGGCGGAGATCGAAGTGAAAAAAGCAGAATTCATTAAAACAGCGCAAGATTATGAACACCGCAAGGCAGTCATTGAAGAAGGTGGCGTGTCTCTCGAGGATTTCGAACATTCTATCGCTTTTTTGAGCGGAAGTTTTTATTCCTTACAAATGACAGAACTTCTTTATGAAAAAGCGCTCAGCCTTGTGCAAGGCACGGCGATCATCAACCACCCCTTAGTTCTAGAAGCTTCCGATAAAGTGAGAGATGCTTGGGTGAAGCTTTATCGCTGTCAAATTTACTCCCCAGTCAAGGGCCTTGTCGCTCAGAGGAAGATTCAAGTGGGAATGTGGGTCGATGCAGGAAAGCCTCTGATGAGTGTCATTCCTCTCGATCAAATCTGGGTCAATGCCAACTATAAAGAAACGCAGCTCAAAAAAATGCGGATCGGCCAAAAAGTAAAAATCACTTCCGATCTCTATGGCAGAGATATTGTTTTTCACGGAACGATTGCGGGACTTCCTGGGGCTGCAGGAAATGCCTTTTCACTGCTTCCCCCGCAAAACCTCTCGGGTAACTGGATCAAAATCGTGCAGCGTCTTCCCGTCCGCGTCATGCTGGATCCAGCACAGCTCGAGCAACACCCCTTACGCATTGGCCTTTCGATGGAAGCGATTGTTGATCTCAAGGATCAAGAAGGGCTCCTCGTTCCGAAGGATCACGAGGTTTCACCTCTCTATCAGACCCAAATTTTTGACTTCGAAGAACTTGGAGACGAAGACGCGATCGACGCGGTTCTCTACGCGAATATCGATCCTGCGCTTTCGATGTATGCCGACTCCCCTCTTCTCATTCCACCGGAATCGCCATGAGCAAAGACCACCTCGAACATCCTGTTTCTCCTTCGCTTTTCTTTGGCTTGTTTTGTCTTCTATTTTCTGCGATTTTTAATTATACCGTTAGTCTAATGGCATCCCCCTACATTGCCTCCGATCTGGGCGGAAGCAATGACACAGCCACGTATACCGTTTCCTTTTTTGCTCTCGGAAACGCATTAGGCATTCCTCTAGGAAGAGCTCTGATGCCGCGTATCGGACCCGTGCGCTTTCTCATTATTACACTGCTGCTTTTCACTTTCTTTTCCTGGATGTGCGCGATCGCCCCAAACTACCCTTTTTTTAATGCAGCTCGATTTTTACAAGGATTTGTCTCAGGACCCTTTTACGCTTTAGGCTTTTTCTTATTCTCTGCTTTACAGCCAAAAGAAAAAAAAGCCCTCTTTCTATCGATCTCACTTTCGATATTTACTATAGGCCCTGTGCTTGGCGCCTGCTGGGGGGGATGGATCGCTTATGAGTGGCATTGGAGCTGGATCTTTTATTTCAATATTCCTTTTCTTCTTCTCTTAACGTGGTATTTATATTACCGGCTCAAAGGTTTTGATCAAGGCCCCTTGGAAAGACTTCCGTTTGATGCGATAGGCTGTTTTTCTTACTTTGTGGGTATCTTTTGTCTCAGTGTTATTGTCATTATGGGTCAAGAACTTGATTGGTTCCGCTCGCCTCTTATTGCCACACTTGCCGGGATCGGATTCCCCGCTCTACTCTTTTTCATCTTTTGGGAGATTAATCATCCCCACCCGATTCTTTCTCTCCACCTGCTAAAAAAACCGATGCTTTCGTTTGCTCTTTTCAACCTTGCGGTCTTGTTTTCAGCCTATTTTGGGATGGTCATCCTCCTTGCGCTTTGGCTGAAACTCTGGGCAAATTATACGCCAGACTGGATTGCAGCTCTTCTTGGGATCATGGCTCTCACAGGTCTTTTCCCACTCTCTTTAATCTCTAAAAGAATCAACCGCATCGATAATCGAATCTTTTTAAGCCTTGCGATTCTATTTCTTGCCATTTCCTGTTTTCACACGATGATTTTTGATGTTGACATCGATCTTCAAAGAATTGCGACCTCGCGCCTTCTCGCTGGGTTAGGACTAGCACTCTTTCTTGCTCCCATTTTTAGACTCTGTTTTCACTCTTTGCAAAGCGTGGAAATGCTGCAGGTGCTGGGCTTATTTCAAGTGGTGCGCGCCCTATCAAGCGGTCTTGGAGCATCCATTTACGACACCATTTGGCAGCGCAGGCAGGTCTTTTTCCACGACAGACTCGGCAGTAAGATCACTCCACTTTCCCCAGAAACACAAGATTTTTTTTCAAACGGCAAAGCCCTTGGGCTCGAAGGTGAGCACGCTACGGCTCAACTCGCCTATTATCTTCAGAGAGAGGCAACTTCGCTTGCCCTTGATGATTGCTTCTATCTTATGGCTTGCATTCTCATCGGCCTACTCCTTACTTTTTTCTTTACATTTCTTTCAAAAAAAGGCTCCTTTGTGACCACCGAAGACAAGACTCTTCCCTAAGAACATCAATTCGATAATAATTTCTAATTAATTGCAAATTTAATAGACAAACTAGTATACTCTGAAAATAATCAACCAAAATGCGTGAAAATTATGTTACCTACTAAATGCGACTTTTCTTTAAATGAAAGTTATAGATCAATGCAGATTCCATTTCATCACACATGCGAGTCAAACACTCTAAAAGACCATCTCCTTGAGTTTTATGGGGTTATCCATGAAATTGATAAATTAGTGCTAAAGCTGCTCAAATCATCAGAGAATGCTGTTGCATTGGGTCCCTATCTGGATGATGCTCTAGAAACCTTCTCTAATGCTACGGAAACATTTGTTGCTGATTATTCAAAGATATTTGATACGTTGAAAAATTGGGACAAAAACAAGCAAGAAATTCACAAGACACTAGAATATTCTTATAAAAAAAGAGAACTGAATGAAGAGCTAAATCAAAAAGAAAATCTTAAATTCGAACGCGCTTCCTTCGGTTTAAATTGCTTATCGACACCTGGGTGTGAAATACTTCAGATTTTCTCTCTTGCTCCTCTTGCTGAAAAGTTTAAAGTGGATTTCAGCACGGACGCTAGAAAACTTCATACATTTATTACTGAAAACCCTAGTTTGTTTGGTCACAAAAACCACTCTCAGTTGGATCGGTTTAATATTGTGAAGACACAATTAGAAACACTCCCCTCTCTTCAACCTCATCGAGAAGCCTTGAATAAGGATTATACTTTTAAAAGCCTAAATTTCTCAATGAGGCCATCAAAAAAAATGCTCGAAAAAGCTAATCCTCAAGAATTGGGAAGTGCTGAACAAGGACTTGTGCCAGAGCAATCTTCTTCTGTTCCTTTATGTATTGACATTACAGTTCTTTCCCAGTTGAAATTCGGGCAAAATCTAGGGATTTGCTGTGACCCAAAATGGGAACAGAACCCTATTTCCTTTGATTTGTCCGAAAATGGTTGGAAAGGACAGATTCCTCTAAATACAAATTGGAAATTTGTAATTCTTGAAAACGGCAAAGTGACTCGATGGGAAAAAGGATGTAATCGTCTTTGCGGCAATCAAACACAGGGGTTTACAGTAAAAGCCCACGAAGTGCATTTTTAAAGAAAAAATAGATATATCAAAAATGATTGAAGACAGTGTAATTCAATCAATAAAAATTAAAATAGGAGTCCTTTCATGACAACTGAAAGTGTATTAGGATCGAGTTTCCATTTAATTCAACCCGCTTACTATGCAGGTTTTGATTCAAATCTTTACAGAAACGATTTTATTAGCATTTATACATATCTAGAGGAAGCGTCTAAAAATATTTCGGCTATGGAGAACGGCTCCAAGATGCCTTCTGTATGCGAAATGTCGGCAATGCTAAATGAAATGTCTCAAGCTCTTGAGTTATGCGTCGAGGATTATAAAGATCTCGATCAAGGAACATCAAATTGGGATACGCTAGTGGATACACTAGAGGCACAGAGATCACAAGCTGTTAAAGAACCAGATCCTCTTCCCTCTTTTGAAGTGTTTAAGGCATCCATTTCTAACTTGCAAGAGAAAGCAAAAGAAATATCTCCCCGCTTTCCAACCGGAACTTCCTTAGAGGACATAGGAACAAGCTATGCCAAAATGTTATACACTCAAAAAGAAAATCAAATAAAAAAAGATAAAATCAATTGTAAAAACAAGACGAATGCTTCATTATTATTAATGAATTACCCAAATTGTGAAGGAAAGCAGTTGGACCAGCTCTTTCGCCAATCAAGGTATCTTATAGAGGAACTGCGGGTTACTACTAACAGGGTTACTGTTTTTTTCTCGAATTTTTTCTCAAAAAAGATAGAGAGCCAAACAGAATTGTCTAATGCATGGGAAAGATTAAATTCTGCATTGGAGGGCTTAAATCACTTAGACCTTTATGAAAGCCCAATACTCACAAGGACGCGTTTCCGATCGCCTCAGAGTTTAGATGCGGACTACAAAGAATTTGACGCTAAATTATTTGCCGATACGGACCAAGAAATCACAACGAGTTCAGCGCTAAAAACATCCAAAGACTCGGTTACTAAAGAAGAAGCAATCCCCTGTGCTTCTGCTGTTGCCAGCAATTCTATCACCTCTTCTCTTAAAATTACTGCTCTTTGTCAGTTGAAACAAGGAAAAAAACTAGGTATTTGCTTTGCCCCTAACTGGGAGAAAAAACCTATTTCTTTCGATTTTTCCGAAAATGGTTGGAAAGGTCAAATTCCTCTAAATACAGATTGGAAATTTGTTATCCTTGAAAAGGATATCGTGACACAATGGGAAAAAGGGCGTAACCGCTACTGCAAACCTGAAACGAAGGAATTTACAGTACAGACTCATGAGATAAGGTTTTAAAGGGTTTGCTGAACGTGCCAATGTCAAGTCCACGTTCGCATTAAAGACTGTCATTATTCAAACGACAATCTCTTTGTTTGCAAGATCTTAGTTTACATGGCACTAGACCATTCCCCCACTATTTTGGTTTTGAAAAAAAAGCCGGGACCCATCTTCAAATTCCAGCTTCATGGGATGTTCTTTGGCGCGCTCGGCAAATGGTGTCATGCTGGATGTTTCCCTGGCAAAAGGTCCTAGTTCGCTTTGAAATTTGTTAATCATTTGATCAAGATATTCTTGATCTGGAGCTAATTCCCTAAGCGAAGATGCTTTCACTTCAGCTAATTGTCGCGAACTGAAAAAGTTGTTCATCGTATTCGAGCAGCGAAAAAACAGTAAAGATCCTATGGATGTAATGCCAGCTGAGGTCGTCTTTGCGATCAAGTTTCCCATCTCTACAAATTCCTCGCGAAGAAGCGGTGAGAAGACGAACGCAGTTCCTCCTAATACTTTGTAACATCCAATAGCGATCACTACTTTTGCTGTTGTTCGGACTGTCGATGAAATGGCCGAACTACACAAAAATTCAACACCTTTCTGAACGATTTTTTGTCGCGTTGTTTTTTCTAACGCGTTAAGTTCTTTTTTTGTCTCTTTTTCAAAGTCATTTAGCTTGGTTATCGCCGCGGATTTACCTTCATCGGGTATAAATCGGTTGACTCGAGTCGAGACAGTCGAATTCCTTTCATTCCCCCCACTATCTGAAGGATTGCTGATCTCTTCCTTGGCAGCGATAAGGATTCCTTCTGCTTTTACTTTCAATTCTTGCGATGCGCTTAAAAGCACTTGCATGTCGCTTGCAAAAATGTACAAGTGCCGAGCAGCAATAATAGAGCAGATATCGAGATATGCTGTAACTGGATAGGAATTAGGCCGGCGTTGCCCCCATTGAAGTGACCAATCTTGTGTACGTTCTCCTAATTTCAATAATGTTTGTGTCGAAAGAGGATCCTTTAGATTTTCTTCGAGCCAATCCGACTCTTCTTGCCAACCAGCCTTTCTCACAAGTTGAACAACAGTATTCCCGAAGAAGGAGTATGTTTTTTTTAAAGTGGGCATGGCAATGCGATGCGTAACAAGGTCCGTCAAAGGATTCACAATATAGTTATTCAAAGGCTGAAATACCCAATCCAAAGAGCTTCCCGTTTGATGCCCCCAACCGTTGTTTGCAGGATATGCACTGAAATTTGCTTGGCGAACTGCCATAGAAAACCTCCTTTTAAAATAAACTTTTAAAACAAGATACATTAAAGGGATTATTTTAAAAAAGGTTTTGGCAAAGCGTTAGTACAGAATTTTGATCAGGCGGAGCAAAAAACCGATTCTTGAATCATTTTCTGTAGAGAGGTATCCTAGTGGAATTCATTTAGCCAAATAGAAGACGATGAGCACTGCTACTTCCCTTCAAGAAGAGGTTGCCAAACGGCGCACCTTTGCCATTATTAGCCACCCCGATGCGGGAAAAACCACTCTCACTGAAAAGCTTTTGCTCTACTCGGGAATGATTCACACGGCAGGTGTTGTCAAGGGGAGAAAAGGAAGAAAAGCTGCTGCCTCCGATTGGATGGCGATGGAGCAGGAAAGAGGGATTTCAATCACCTCTTCAGCAATGCAGTTTACTTACAAAGATACGATTATCAATGTTCTAGATACCCCAGGCCATGAAGACTTCTCTGAAGACACTTATCGCACGTTGACTGCTGCTGATTGCGCGATCATGGTGATCGATGCTTCCAAAGGGGTAGAAAAACAGACTCGAAAACTATTTGAAGTGTGCCGATTTAGAAAAATTCCCGTTCTAACATTTATTAATAAGATGGATATGCCAGGACGAGATCCTATCGATCTAATGAATGAGGTGGAGAATGTTTTGCAGATTCAATCCTACGCGATGAATTGGCCGATAGGAAGCGGGAAAGCGTTCCATGGCGTTGTCGATCGCAGAACAAATGAATGTGTTTTTTTTATGAGGACCTCAGCAGGCGGGGCGCAAAAAGCCGATATCCTGCGCATTCCGCTAAATAGTACAGAAGCCAAAGAAAAGATCGGTCAGCAAGAATATAAACAGCTTGTGGATGAACTAGAGCTTCTTCAAATGGCGGGAAATGCATTTACAGAAGAAGATTTTCTATCGGGCAAAGTGACTCCAGTCTTTTTTGCCTCCGCTTTGACAAATTTTGGGGTAGAACCTTTCTTCGATGCGTTTATTCATTTGGCGCCTTGCCCACACGCTCGAGTAGCAACACGTCCAGATGGTACGGAAGTTGAAATCGATCCGATTGCAACCCCTTTCAGCGGATATATTTTTAAATTACAAGCGAACATGGACAAGCGTCATCGCGATAGCATGGCCTTTATTAGGATTTGTTCAGGGCGCTTTGAAAGGGATTTGATCGTGAAAAACCATCGCACGGGGAGAGAGATCCGCTTATCGCGGCCCCATGGAATGGTAGCAGGGGAAAGGGCAACGGTCGACGATGCTTATCCTGGCGATATCATTGGGGTGATCAATCCTTCCCTCTTTGCCATCGGTGATACATTGTCGATCACAGGTGGGTTTAATTATAAGCCTCTCCCCCAATTCCAGCCGGAAATTTTTGCCCGTCTTTATCCCAAAGATGTGGGGAAACGAAAATCTTTCGACAAAGGGGTTTTACAGCTGAGTGATGAGGGAGCAATTCAGGTTCTTAAATCCTATGATCGAGATGGAGATCTGATTTTTGCTGCAGTCGGTCAGCTTCAGTTCGAAGTGATGCAGTACCGTTTAAAAGATGAGTATGGTGTTGAAACTGTGCTGACTCCTCTCTCATTCACATGCAGCGCATGGCTCTTGGGCGATATCAAAAGGTTTGAAAAGTCGTCCAATTCAGCCCTTGTCCTAGATCGATTTGACAGACCGATGGCTCTGTTCTCTTCGCAATGGGAAAAGCAGTACAGCATGAAGCAAAATCCTTCCATTGAGTTCGTAGACGTCCTTGTTTAGAGACGTCTCTTAGAATGAGAACCGCAATTCCATATCAGCGGCGTTTTCTACAAAGTTCGCTCCAAATTCTCCATGATAGCCGATGGAAAGAGTAGCATTTGTATCTCTTGGCATTGCATAAGTAACCCTTGCTCCAACACCAAGAAGGTTGTTGCGAGGATTGAGGCCTCGGACAGTGAATTTCTTCGGCCCTTCTTCAAAGCGTGCTTTTGTTTTTTTGCCTAAGAAGCGCTGCTCACGGATATAACTTGTCGTGACATCAAAATTCACATTGGATTCATGGAAGCACCCTGCGTAGCCAATGCCAATACCTCCTTCGGGTCTTAAGAGATCATACCTCTTTCGATACACTTTGAGGTCCAAAGCCTGTGCCCCATGTTCTGTGTAACCATTTTGAGAAAGAAACAGGTAGTCGACATCAACAAAGGGATAGATATTCACTGTGCTGTGTTCTCCGGCTTTAATTTTAAAATCATAACCTGCACCGAAGTGTCCTAAAAACTGGTTGGAGTTTTGATCATGGCGAGCTTTATAGCGTACGGAATTGGCTCCTGTCGCGCTAAAGTGCATCCTGCGTTTTACATCGACATCACTGTAAAGATAAGAGAGAAGACCATCGACAAAGAAATGGGAACCTGCCCAGATGGCTCCGAAGGTTCCGGCGTAAGTTTGGAAGTTACCGCCTGCCTTGCCATTCACAATAGAGACATCACTGTCTACCAAGGAAAAGCCGGTGGTAATCGCCCAATGCTTTTCGAATTGATAATCAAATCCTGTAGAAAATCCTCTGAAATTTTCCTTATAGCCGTCCAGACTTTTATGTCCGCGTTGATGCACATGCTCGATAAAGGGGACGATCCAAATGCGACAGGGATCCTGAGTAGGACACGCTTCTACCCTTTGCTGAAAAAGACGTGTCGAAAATCCTTGACGGATGCGCTCAGCGACGTTCTCCTCTGCAAACGCGATGCCATCTATATTGGCAGGTTGCATCTGGTTAAAGGAATCTTGCCACTGAGACTGCGTTTGCAATTCAAGAACAGCAAGGACATCGGACAAGCCAGGGGCATTTGGATTTGTTGTCAGCAGGGTGTTAAAGGCATTAGCAACACCTGCAGCATTACCGGTCGCAGTGAATGGGTTTACTGGATTCACCGTATCGAGGAGCAAGAACACATGATTTACATCGTAACCCAAAGAGAAATTAAAACGAGGTAGAGAGTTGATCAGTGTGAAGTTACCACTACCCACAAGAGGATTCCCAGAAGTAATGATCGTGTAGCTTGGCAGAGGTGAGCTTAGTCCCACTCCCGTGAGGGAGATCGTCGTACCTGGATCGATTGTCACAGTTCCCGATGCAATAATTTGGTCGGATGCCGTGTTGCTCACTTCAAGAATGAAATTCGATCCTGTCAGAAATGTAAAATCGATAACATTTAAAGTGCCAATCGAATTTCCAGGAGATACTGTTCCGCTGGAGACGACAGATCCCAGGGTTCCTGATCCCGACAATGTCGCTCCACTTGCAACATTCACTGTTGAAGCAGCTGGGAAAGATCCATTGACATTCATCGTTCCTGCATTCACATTGACGATGCCGTTAAAGGTGTTTGCACCGCTGAGAGTCCATGTTCCACTGCCTTGTTTTGTCAGAGTACTGCTGCCGCTGATGTCTCCTGCAAATGTCGTTGAGTTGGATGTCCCCAAAGTGAGAGCGTTTGTTCCTAAAGATACAGAACTTCCTGCAGCACCACTCAAGTCGCCAATAACAATAGCCCCTCCAGCGGAAGCAAGATTGAGTTGCGCTCCGGATGACGCTGTGTTGACGCTCGTTCCGGAAGGAAGAGAGGAGACTGAGTTGATTTGAAGAATACCTGCGCTTACAGTGGTTGGGCCAGAGTATGTGTTTGTTCCAGAAAGAATCGCTGTTCCACTTCCCTGTTTAATTATCGATCCCAACGTTCCAGAAATATTTCCTACATAAGTAACGGTGGGGGTGGCTGTGCCGAAAGCCAGAGAATTGCTACCTAAAGATACACTACTTCCTGCTACCCCCGTTAAATCACCGATGCTAACACCACCTCCGGCGGAAGAGAGATCCAGCTGTGCTCCTGATGCGGAGGTATTGATATTTCCTCCGGAGGGAAGGGAGGCAGTTGCGCTGATTTGTAAAGTTCCAGCACTGACAACAGTGCCTCCAGTATAACTATTCGTACCGGAAAGAATGACTGTTCCACTTCCCTGTTTAGTTAAGGAGGCTGTAGTTCCAGTGATATTTCCCGCATAAGTTGACGAAGAAGTGGTTGTTCCAAAGGCAAGATTGTTAGAGCCCAAAGTCGTAGAGCTGCCAGAAACGCCGCTAAGATCCCCCAGAGTCACTGCACCCCCCGCGGAAGAGAGGTCTAGCTGTGCTCCCGAGGCAGATGTATTGACATTTCCTCCCGAGGGAATGGAAGCTAGGGAATTAATTTGCAAGGTTCCAGCGCTGACAGTTGTCTCGCCAGTATATGTGTTGGTTCCAGAAAGAATCGCAGTCCCACTTCCTTGCTTAGTCAAAGAAGAAGAAGTTCCTGTGATGTTTCCAGCAAATGTTGAAGTCGGTGTTGCTGTACCAAAGGTAAGGCTATTTGACCCTAAGGTGACAGAGCCTCCAGACACGCCAACGAGATTACCGATAGTGACTGAGCCGCCCGCAGAAGACAAATCGAGCTGCGCTCCCGATGAAGAAATATTAACTGCTGCTGCAGAAGGGATAGAGGCAGTGGAATTGATCTGTAACACGCCAGCACTCACAGTTGTCGTTCCCGTATATGTATTTGTTCCAGAAAGAACAACAGTCCCACTTCCTTGTTTGGTTACGGATCCAGATACTCCAGAAATATTTCCCCCATAGCTTACTGATGGAGTTGTTGTTCCCAAAGTAAGAGTATTATTACCCAAAGCCACAAGACTTCCTGCGACACCTGTCAAGTCACCGATGGTAACTCCTCCCCCCGCTGAGGAGATATCAAGCTTTGCCCCTGACGCCGACGTGTTGATATTCTTTCCGGAGGGAAGAGATGCTGTCGCATTGATTTGCAAAGTTCCCGCATTGATGACAGTGCCGCCGGTATAACTATTGGTCCCTGAGAGGATCGCGATTCCGCTTCCTTGTTTAGTGAGTGAGGAAGACGTTCCCGTAATATTACCTGCATAAGTCGTGGAAGCTGTTGCTGTACCGAAAGTCAAGTTGTTTGTACCTAAAGTCACAGAACTTCCCGATACACCACTAAGGTCTCCAAGGGTAATGGCTCCCCCGGCAGTACTCAGATCGAGTTTAGCTCCCGACGCTGAAGTATTTACATTTCCACCAGAAGGAATAGAAGCTGTGGAATTGATACGCAAGGTGCCAGCGCTGACAGTAGTACCTCCACTATAAGTACTCGTCCCTGCGAGAATCGCGGTTCCACTCCCTTGTTTAGTTAGGGCAGCAGAAGTCCCCGAAATATTTCCAGAATAAGAAATTATAAATGACGAGGTTCCAAAAATAAGATTATTTGCCCCCAGTGTCACCGAACTGCCTGCTACGCCGCTCAAATCGCCAATTGTAACCGTCCCACCCGCAGAAGAAAGGTCAAGTTGCGCTCCTGAAGCAGTAATATTTATATTTTTTCCAGAGGGGATGGATCCGACAGAGTTAATTTGTAAAGTGCCGGCATTAATCGTCGTTCCGTTATAGGAATTGGTTCCCGAAAAGATCACAGTCCCAGTTCCTTGTTTGGTTAAGGAGCCTGTTGTCGCTGAAATATCTCCTGCAAAAGTTACAGTTGGCGTTGCCGTCCCCAAAGTAAGGGAATGACTACCCATCACGACTGAGCTGCCGGCAACACCTATTAAATCGGCCACAATGATTCCTGCTCCATTGATATTAAACTGCGCTCCTGCTGCGGTTAGATTCAGATTTTTTTGTGGAAAAGAGAGAGACGAGTTAATTTGCAATGTTCCCGCGCTGATATTAGTGTCTCCAGTGTAATTATTTGTTCCGGAGAAGATAACAGTTCCGCTCCCTTGCTTAGTCAAAGAAGCCGAACCTGAGATGTTTCCCGCATAAGTTGTTGAAATTGTATTAGTTCCAAAAGTGAGAGAATTTGCGCCGTATGACAAAGAGCTTCCTGCTGCCCCGCTTATATCCCCTAAAGTGATCGCACCTCCAGCCGTAGAAAGGTCGAGTTCTGCCCCAGCTGCCGATGTGTTCAGATTGGTGCCCAATGGGATAGAAGCTGTTGAGTTAATTTGTAAAATACCATTACTTACTGTGGTCGTCCCCGTATAAGTATTTGTTCCGGAAAGAATCACTTTTCCGCCTCCTTGCTTTATCAGAGAGCCTAAGGTTCCAGAGATATTTCCGGGATAAGTAACTGTGGGCGTACCTGTTCCAAAAGCTAGGGTTGAACTGCCTAATGTTACAGAGCTTGTCGCAACACCAGTCAGATCACCAATTGTGACCGTACCGGTTGCAAAAGAAATATCGAGTTTTGTTCCCGATCCAGCAAGATTGATAGGTTCTGTAGCAGGAATAGATCCTGCGGAATTAACCTGCAAGGTCCCGCCGTTGACAATGGTTCCCCCAGAGTAATTGTTCAACGTACCCGAAAGGATCAAGGTTTCAGCTCCTTGTTTCGTCAAGGAGTCAAATCCTGAAATGTTACCACTAAGAGTAAATGAATTCCCATTCGTATTAAAAACCCCAGGGACATTTAACGCGATGTGATTATTAAGATTGAGTGATCCAGTGGAGGGCTGCAAAATATTGCCGCTTATCGTTGAAAAAGTCAAAGGACCCGTACCAAGTGCCGTATTATTGCCGACGTTCAATGTTCCTTTGGTAAATGTTGTCCCACCGCTGTAAGTATTGGCAGCAGTCAAGTTCAGGACACCTGCGGAACTCGCCGCGCTTCCCACAATTAAAGCGCCCCCTGCACCTGTTCCCGCTGTAACGCCTGTCGGTGCACCCACGAAAGAAGCTGCACTATCGTCAGCAATGGTACTCGAAATTGTAATCGTTCCGCCATTGGGATCATATGTGATGGAGGATCCCGTGACAATAAAAGCATGGTTGCCTGCATTCCATCCTTGAGTTGCATTTGTCCCGGCAGCACCGCCGATCGTAGAGTTCGCGCCCGATGTAAAAGTGCCCACTTGCGCTAAGCTTCCTCCTGAATTGACAAAAATTGCTCCGCCAAAACCTGCGCCGCCGCCTCCACCCACTTGTCCTGCGCCACCGCCAACACCCCCGGCACTTTGGGCAAAACCTGGGGAATAGCTTCCACCTCCACCACCGCCAAACCCTCCTATTCCTCCTGTGCTATTAGTTGCAAAACTACCCGAACCACCGCCACCACCGCCAAAACCTCCGGCTCCACCGGCTCCGGTGCTTTGCATTCCGCCACCACCGCCGCCGCCAAACCCTCCTATTGCTCCAGGGATAGTAGCGCTCTCTCCACCGCCGCCACCACCGCCATAGCCACCAACTCCCGGGGTCAAACCTACAGCTGCCGATCCACCCACTCCTCCTCCGCCTGCTGCAGTTGCGCCTGCGCATCCATTATCAGAGCCCCCTGCTCCACCTCCACCATCGGCACCTCCTAGAACAGCAGTACTGCTACAATTCGCACTTGCGCCTCCTGAACTCCCTCCTATCCCTCCCCCCTGCGCTCCAGGGAAGCCCGTCGATGTATCCGAGGATAAAGGTCCATTACCTCCTGTACCGGTGAAGTTGGTTCCACAATTGATCCCGCCTCCACCACCTGCGCCACTACTCGCGCCTCCTATTCCTCCAACGCCTCCAAGCCCGCCACCTCCTCCAGCGCCTGGTTGAAACGTTTGGATGGATATTGGGCCACTATTTCCGCCATTTCCTCCCATCCCGCCGCCCCCGCCGCCTCCAGCATTATAATCTCCTACACTACTCACTCCGCCCGCACCACCACTTGCAGTTGCATTATTAAAAGCGACATTCGAAACAGTGACTGCTGCTTGGTCCACGAAAAGAGCTCCGCCTGCGCCCATTCCTCCTCCGCCAGCACCTCCAGGACTTGTCCCCCCTGCTCCTCCAGTCGCCCCGACGTTTTGTATCGTGAGGTTTTGCAAAGTAATCGTTCCCTGTCTTGCAAAAAGACCTCGGTAGATGTTGGTATTGCCGTCGATGACAATCGGCGTGCCGCTATTGGCACCATCCATCGACACGGTATTTGCTGCGTTTAAATTCAAAATGGGCAACATCGCGTTTAATGTAATGACATTGTCGCCCGCACCTGGAAGGCTAAATGTGACAGTGTGAGAACCTGGATTTTGATTGATGTAATTCAGCACCCCTCGCAAATCCCCACTTGTCCCGGTGATTGTTCCCCCAGTCGCAACATTCGCATCCCCAGCGACATTGACTGTAAGCGATGCCGCAAAAAGCGATGGCGATGCCAGACAAAAAACTGCAGTCCAGGAAAATTTTTTAATGAAGATAGGGAGTTTTGCAGAATACATGTAACCTCGAAATTAGTATTTTTATCTATTAATAATAGGAAAAGAATTGATTGGCTAATTTTTTTTTAACATCGATGCCGAAGTGTTCAAAATCACGGAGGATGAAAAAAAATCCATCCTCCCCTGAAGTTAAAAATCCAGATTAAGACGCAGAGTCAGTCCCTGCAAAGAGATATTCGAATTGTTGATAAATGTTTCTTTGGCAGCAGTGGGAGCGGAAAATCCCGAGCGATAAATTTGATGGAGATTTGTCCAAATATTCATCTCATACCCCAAAACAATCTCTGTGCGCATGTTCTCAAATCGCTTCTGCCAAGAAGGACCGATCATAAATTGAGCGGTGTACGTCAGCCTGTTGTCGTGAAAGCGCGAATTGCGGATCGGACGCGAATTATTGGATCCTAAAAGCGATACGGTTGTTTTCTGGTAAGCGGAATTTTTATACCATCCACTGAGAGCCGCTGTCGAAAGCAGGCCTACCAAATAAATATCATATCCCATATACCAATCGAGCTTCATCCCTGCGCGAAAACCGACGCCTTCAAAACGCCAGCGGTTTGTAATGTGCGATTTGATAGCATTGACATCGTGATAAGAGACTTTCATTTTTTGGAAAATAATCGCAGAAGTCAGTCCCCCAAACACATTAAATCTCAAATGTTCGTTCGTATGAAATCGCCGTGAAAATAGAAAATCGAGCACATTGTATTTTAAATCGATGTGACAACGCGCTTTTTCCAACGGAGCAGGAGGCGTTCCCGAGCCGACATCTGGCTGGATCCAAGTGCCATTGAGAAATTCTCCTGAAGAATGTGGCGCGTGCGCTGTCCTTCTTCCACTTGAGGGAACATAGGTATACTGCAGAAATACATCCCAGAAATGGGGGGCTCTAAAATAGCCAAAATTGACCCTAAAGCCCGGAGACCATTCAAAGTGCGCATTTTGATAATTTCCTATGGCAAATGTATCCTGTGTCGTCGACCATGCGGGTTTGTTCATTTTTACAGCGTAATCTACTGCGCCTTCATTCACAATCCAATACAAGAATTCCGCATTCACAAAGAAAACGCTTTTATCCTTGTTGAATAGATCTGCATCATAAGGGGGTTCTTCATCTGCAGAGGTCTGCGATTTTGTCATATCTGCGTGCAGTAAATGAGAAGAAAAAAACACTCCGGCGCTTAACAGCCCTAAAACAAATTCCTTAGCTACACATTTTGCGTTAAATAGTTGCATACGCATTCCCGATTGGTTGATTGGATGAGTCTCTTATGCAATATAGCAAGAATTTTATCATCTAGAAATTTGAAAAAAATGCGATTTGAGTGGTATACCCAACGTGATTGAAAATTTGGTTTAGGACCGAAGCCAAATTTTCAATCACGTTGGGTAGGCATAGGATAGATTAAAAGGAGAATGTCATGAAAAAAAGAATACTTATAATTTTTTCGATTTGCATTTCGTTACAGATAAACGCCCAAAACGAAAATTTCCTTCAGGGACTGGTCCTGCTCGAACAAAAAAAATATGAAGAAGCGATCACATCTTTTAATGCCGCTCTCAAAGACAGTCCATCAAACCCTTCCTGTTGGGAACGCAGAGGCTATGCGCTTTTTTGCGCGAAACACCCCTATGAAGCGATCAACAATTACACGATGGCGATCCTTCTTTCTCCAAAAAACTCCCCTTACTACGTTCAAAGAGCTTTAGCATATCATGAAACAGGCAACTTCAATGCGATGGTTAACGATCTCACAACAGCAGCAAGAATTGGTGATTTAAGCGCCCAGGAATTTCTTGAACGCCATAGCATCTCTTGGAAACTCACTGACAATTAATCGTTATACCCAACGTGATTGAAAATTTGGATTTAAGACCGAGCCAAAGCCCCGGGATTGGACGATCGAATCTAGCCCCTATTATCTAATAGCGGCGACGATTCAATCGTGCCAATCGCGGGAGCTTTCGCTTCGGTCCTAAACCAAATTTTCAGTCACGTTGGGTGTAAGTGGCGAGCCATCGCCATAGCAGGACCTGATCGACTAAGATCATAGTGATGCTCATCAGCAATCGCCCATACCGTTTGCTTGCGCAAAGCATTTGGAGCCATCTGATGGACTGCAGCAAAAATTGCGCGCTTGCGGTTTTCTACATAGGGATGCGTGTAGAGAAACTCGAAATACTTATGGAAAAAATCGGAATACTCCCAGCTGCCTTGCTTGAGAACTTCCTGTAAATAAATCGCTCCGAGAGGGTTGAAATGCGCTTGATGCGCAAAATATGCTCCGGTAACATCGGCTTCATACTCATTCGAGCGCGAATTGAGAAGTTGCAAATAGCGATTGAGCCATTCCTCAAGGGTAAATAAAGCCTCGTGAAGTCGAGAATTCAAATGCGTGCAAAGCAACGTGCGCACCATCGATAAAAAGATGGAAGTGATCATCTGGGATCCCATAGCGACAATAGAGTGACGTGAAGCCACATGCGTCATTTCGTGCCCCAAAAGCGCTGCGAGAACATCTTCCAAATTCACGCTCGTCAAATCGACAGTCGCACGCGATCCATCGGCAAACTCAATAGTAGATTGTTTGATCGCCTGCGATTTTAACGCTGCATCGATCTCCTTCACAATCTGCGTGAAGACGACCATTCCTCCGGCTGGAACGGCAAATGCATTCACCTGTGAGGAGTGCACTGTCTTTACGCGATAATCAAAAGGGGTCGCATCTTCAGGGTTGAGCAAACGGATGTTCGCTGCTTTCACGCGATCCATCACATTGACAACCGAATCAGCAATGCGCGTCTGAGAACCCGGGATGAGTTCATTGGTTCCTCTCAATCCATACGTGACGAGCGGATAGTAGAAAAAATCTCCCAGTGCTTTTTCCACCGCTCGCGGCATACACAGGAATTGACGCTTTCCGTTGATAGGATTCACCGGTAAAGCGATGTCGAGCACTGGACCGAATGCCTTATTCCCTAAAGATAAGGCACCAGAAACTGCGCTGGAAATCCGGCTATAGGCGGAAGAAACAACATCGTAAATTTTGCTGTAGCACCCGAGCGCCATCCTCGTTAATCCCTGTTGGGATTGTATATAGTCAGAACGATAGCATGGAAGCAAGGGAGCCCGAAATGCATCGCTTGCCGCCGCTTGCGCTTGATGAAGGGAAATCGCCACCGTGCTACTCATGCATTACTCTCCTTGAGAAAGTTGATGGGCAAACTTCATCGCAGGGCTGCAACGGTTGTAGTCATAGCCTTTTTCTGCAATCTCCCAATTCGTTCTTCCATTCAATGCCTGAGGCTTCATCTCGCTAATCGCAGCAAAAATCGCCCTCTTGCGATTCTCCCCGTACGGATGCGTGTAGAGAAATTCTAGATTCTTATGCATCCATTTGGACAGTTTATCTTGATTTTGACCCAGAACTTCCTGCAGATAAAGCGCTCCGAGGGGATTGTAATCCGCCTGATAGGTAAAATAAGCGCCAGTGACATCCGCTTCATATTCATTTTTGCGCGAGTTAAAAAGACCTGTCAGTTTTTTAACCTGATCTTCCACCCATCCGAAGACATCGTTTAGAGCCGTATAAAGCCTTTCTTTATTCGCGAGCGCATCTCTTTCAAAAGCGCTCAACTCAGAAGACGGTTTTGCAGCCAAAGTTTGATAGTCTTTATCCGTACTTTTTAAGTACGCCACGAGCACAATTCTTCCTACGCTCAATATCACAGAACGGATCATGCCTCCAACAAGCGCAACAATTGAATGACGCGACGCAGCGTGCGTCATCTCATGCCCCATCAATGCAGCCAATGTATCTTCTAACGTCACTCCCGAGAGATCTACTGTCGCCTTAGATCCATCCGCAAACTCAACCGTTGTTTCTGTAATGGCTCGCGACTTGATCGCTGCATCGATTTCTTTAACGATCTGAGTAAAAACAACCATGCCTCCCGCAGGAACTGCAAAAGCATTCACCTGCGACGAATGGACTGTCTTCACACGGTAGTCAAACTTGGCATCCTCAGGGGTGCTAGGAGGATTGAGAAGCTCTTCATTGCTATTTTTAAGGCGTGTGAGCACCGACTCCACCTTATCCGCGATGCGTTCATTCGTTCCCGGTAAGAGTTCATGTGTGTGTCTCATTCCGCTGGTAATTAAAGGATAAAATACACAATCCCCCAACATCTTTTCCATCCAGCGGGAAATACCGACAAAGTGGCGAGTATCATTGATCGGATTCACCGGGTAGACCACGTCGAGCAAAGGCCTCATCGCCCAGCCAAGGGCAAAATCCCCTGCTTTTGCGACACCTGAAGCAATCACCTCCACCCCACGGCTGACCGCGCTGATTCCATTATAAGCTTTGCTGTAGCACCACAATGCTTTTCCACCGTTCGATTGAATATAATCTTGGCTATAGCAAGGGAGCCAATGCGTTTTGAAGACGTCACTTGCAGCGGATTGAGAGCGATAAAGAACATTTGATGCCATTTTGTTTCTCCAATATTATTAAAAATTCACAGAATTATAACAAAACAGAACCATTGAATCAATTCAATTGATTTATTGAAGCTAAATCAATTAATTTGATTATAAGATAATAAAAATGAACAGAAAATAGAAAATTTTAAAGAACTATATACGTAAAAAAAGTTAAATTACCCTTTAAAAGGAAGCGCCTACTCCAAGACCTGCTCTCAGACCGCCCACATCTACGGAATGGGTCAAAGCCCCCGACTCGTGAACTCCGGAGATCCGGGTATAGTAGTAGTCCGCATAAACATCGAGAAAAAAGTGCCGCACAAAAAAGTAAGTCAAGCCCAGCTTGCTCACTGCTCCCCATTCTCGACGATGGATGTGGCGTTTCAAATCAGGGGCCTCATCGTGAATATTCGCCCAGGTATAGCTCGGGCCCACACCGATGTAAACCGAGACGTCGTCATCGACGGGAACGGCATATTTCAATCCCCCACTTAAAGGGTACAGATGAATCGATGTCGGATCATGGCGTCCTCGCGAAAAGCCGTGCCTTTGGAAATAGTTGAAATTGACCCAGAAGTTTAAATGGTTATAGAGGCGCACAGAGCTCTCTGTTTCATATTCAGATCCTCCCTTCTTGTAGATATTACTAGCCTCTGAGGATGCAGGGTAAAAAAATCCCCCTCTCACCTGCATGGTAAAGCGATCCCCCCAGAGAAGAGCCGGCATAGCGCAAAGAATCAAAGACCAATACTTCATTCGTCAACCTCAGCAAAACGAAATTTATTATAATCTCTGAAACCCTTAGACTGCAACTTTTAACAATGAGGTATCATGCGTTCATTTTTGATCGTTTTAGGCGCTTTAACTCTCTTTGCAAACTGTTTGTTCGCAATTCCCGGCGAAGTCAATGTCAAAAAAAAGAAAAACGTTTTTCTCCTCCAAACAGATCTTTATAACGTCATTACCTGGGAAAAACCAGCAACAATAATACCCGTGCTTTATTTCGTGTACCGAGATGCAGCCTTAACCGATTTAGCCGGCACTGTGTCTGCACACCATTCTTTGAAATTCAAAGACTTTAATCGAAAAAAAGACACGCTGTACCACTATTACATCGTCGGTCAGGTACAAGACGGCTCGACCTATCTCATTGGAAGCGTTTCCGTCAAAGATTAGTGATATACTTTGAGAGAAGCGTTCAAGCGGAATGTTTGGGGTACAATTGCAACAGGCTGTATCTCGAGAGCGCTCCAGTAGGATTTATCCTCCCCTTCATAGCAAACTAAAAGCTGCTCTCCAGGCAAGATTTTTTTATTCGCGAGATAGACAATCTCCACGGGAACAAGATCCATTCCGTAAGAATTAGAAGGAATTTTGAAAAAACTTGCAACAATATTAGGTTCTTCAGAGTGATTAATGTACCGCGTAAAGTTACCCGCCTTAAGCGCGTCAATCTGCAGCGCATAGCGGCGTTTCGCTTGATACGTCTTATTCGGATCAAATTGCGCCTGTTCCTCTTTTGTCAAGCGCATCCCCGATAAAATCTCGAAAGCATAAGCGGAATCATCAGGAGCATCGTTGGAAACAAAAAGAACTTTTCCCGAATAAGGCGCGATCACTTGCCCTCTTAGGATAGGCTCAGCTTCCGGGTGCAAAAATATCCCGTACCCAAGTCCGTCAGGCAACTTTCTGCGCACGAAATTTTTGGGTAGACCATGCTTCTTAATCGCTTTCGAAACTTCCGCAAGCTGCTTCAAATGCGCTTTACTCGGAGTGCGCACGTAAAGCTTTTGCCTGCGGACTTCTCGGGAAGCCACTTTGCGCATCGCTTCAGTGAAAATGGGATGAGGAAGATTGAATTTCATTTATTAATGAATTAACACATTAATTCATTATGTTAATACAAAAATCGATTCTTGAATCATTTTCCTAAAAATTAGATATCCATCTTTTAAAAGATTGAAGCGTATCAGGGTGATAAAGAACCCCCAAATGGCCGGCATTTACCTGACAGTTAACACAATCACTGCGAACAATCGAAGCCTCGAGATCGATACACCAATCGTTGGTAGCCGCAATTTGAAAGAACTGAGGTCTCATGGGTTGAAAAGGCTTTACTTTGTCCCAGACTGCCTTAACAGTCGGCTTTAAAGAATCTCTGCAAGGGCGATGAGAAGGCTCAATGACTTTAAAACGTCCTGCAATTCCAATCACTGCATTCACTTTGGGATGATTCTCTACGCATCCCACATACGCCGCCTCAATAGCGCCCCGCGAATGACCTACTAGTACCAAGTGAGAGAGAATTCTCCCATTTTTACGAACCGTCTGTTCCACTCGCTGAATACTCTGTCTCAATAAAGAGAGGTGACTTTCCGGATTCACATCATCGTAGGGCAAATTAACGCTAAATACAGCTTTTCCTTCTTCTTCTGCAATATCACCCAAATGCTTCATGGTGAGTGCGTGAGAACGCTCCCCATGCAACAGCAAAACTGCAGAAACTCGGGAGTCGGATTGAGGAATAATATTCCCATGAATGAAAAGATCGGCGGCTTTTCCCGTTGTTTCAAACATGTCGCAAGAGCGAATAGATCCTGTCCATAGCGTGTGATACGCCCAGGAAACTGCATTCGGGATGACTCCTGTCAAATTGGAAGGAATAATGTCAGTGAATAAAATCTGCAGCGTTTCATATGCCCTGTTTAAGGCGCAAGGAATTTGCTGCAAAAGTGAAAATCCATATTCAGAAACCCCTCTTACAGACATACCGCCTCCAACAAATAGAAAAAAAATTAATTTCTGCTCATTTAAATGTCAATTAAGATTGACAGATGTATTAAATTAATTTATATATAAATTAAAAGGAGTGTCTATGATTCGTAAACTTTCTTCCGGTAAATTCCGCATCTATTCTCGCTCGAAAAATTCCAAGACAGGAAAACGCCGTAACCTCGGCACATTCACAACGCGCGAAGAAGCGCAGAAACATGAAAGAGAAATCCAATACTTTAAAAGGCATTAAAATGAATGACTATGCTGCATTCCCACACCTTTCGCATAGCCATATGAAAATCATGCTGAAATGTTTCAGCGTCTGTTCTGCTTGCGCTAAAATGTGCATCAAAGAAGGAAACAAAGAGACGGCAGCGCTCTGCTCCGACTGCGCTGACATTTGCTCGCTAGCGATTAAACTGCACAGCGGGGACTCCGAGTTTAATAAGCAAGTGCTGGAATTGTGTGCTCATGCCTGCCACCGATGCGGAGAAGCTTGTGGCAAACATCATGCTGACCATTGCCAGCAATGCAGCAAAATTTGCTTGGAGTGCGCTGATGCGTGCCAATGCGCACACTAAATTCTCACTCATCAGAATTTTGTGAGTTTTCACGGATAAGACTCTCCCAATAGCGCTGCATTTCTTTTGAGAGATACCTTTTCACGTGTTTTAATTCGAGCTGGGTTCTAGGGTCTTCCGTATCCGTGAAAGCAAACTTTCCTCGCTTCGTGAAGGGGATATTTTCATAGAGGAAAATGGTTCCGTTTCCTCCAAATCCTTGCTTGAGAATGCAATATAACTCATCGAGATGCTTGCGAGTCACATTATTTTTCCACATGTCTTGTGTCATTTCATAGCTCACTGGCTCCATATCCGTCTCCACCAAGAGAACAGGTTGAGGATTTGGCTCTTTGGAATGGGGGTAGACAGGGAGAAGATAAAGCCATTTGTCCGGAACAGAAAAGAAGCGGATTTTTTCCCTCGCGATGATCTGCCGGATCCCAAAAGCACCCGCGCAGCGCCTCGCAAGCCACTGCCAATGAGGAATTTCTTTTCGACAACGCTTTTCTGAATCAAGATAGATCTTAAATACATAGCCAGGCACCTGCGGGTGGCGTGCTACAATAATAAAACTCAGCGGCATCGGCCCTGCGATCCACTCAAATCCAGCGTCGGTAAGAGACTTTTCATTCTCAATGACTCTGGACTGTGAAAAAATTGTATCCAGAGTTGATTTTATAGGATGATCGAGAGGCAAAAGATAGGGGGCAATTGTCGACTGCAGGCGCGGAGTGAGATAAGGATTGTCATTGAAATGAGGATAATCAAGAGCGGCGATCGCTGCAGGCGCTGTGAAAAAGCACAGCGCCCACGCACCTAAAATCAGGGCATATTTAGACATAGGACCTGTCATAACGCTTACCGTCCTATTTTGACTCTTGGATAAGGCTGAACCAGTACTGTTGCATCTCCTTAGACAAATATTTTTTTATGCCCTTTAGCTTAAGTTCCGCTTTATGGCTCTCTGTATCTGTGAAGGCAAATTTCCCCCTTTTTGTAAAAGGAACATTGACCGACAGAACTAAAGTTCCACGCCCGCCAAAGCCATGTTTAAGAATTGCATGCAACTCATCAAGATGTTCCTTTGTGACGATAGTTCTCCACATGTCCTTTGTTACCTCATAGCTTTCCAATTCCATATCTGTCGCGATGAGAATGACTGTTTCTGGATCTTTGCCTTCTTCGAAGGGAAGTGGAGGAAGAAGATAAAGCCATTTGTCTGGAACTGAAAAGTGGCGAATTTTTTCTCGTTCAATGATTTTTCGGATTCCATACGCGCCCGCACAGCGATAGGCTAAAGATTTCCAATGAGGCAGTCCATCTCTGCAGCGCTCTTCAGAATCGAGATAAATTTTAAAGACGTAACCCGGAACTGCAGGATGGCGGGCAACAATGATAAAGCTGCGAGGCATAGGCCCTGCGATGATCTCAAATCCTGCATCGACAAGGGTTTGTTGATTTTGAGTCACTCTGCCTTGCGAGAAAATGGCGTCTACCGTTTCCATGATCGGATGATTTACTGGAAGCAGATAGGGAGCAATCGTTACCTGCATTTTTTCCGTCAGATGCGGATTATCATAGAATCCAGGGTAGTCAACAACCGCGTGGTTTGCTGACAAATTTGCAAAACAGCTCAAACTGATTGCCAAAAGAGCGAGTGCCCGACCACAAAATCCTTTGAGATTTTTGCTGCATGAAAGCTCCCGCGGTTGGGTCATCGATAAGGGGGGTTGTATTACATTTAATACTACCCCCCTTTTCGATGATCTCAACCCCGGGACTTTGATGCGCAAAAATCCCCAAAGGCTTTTGCGATCGGGCACTAGTCCAAATTTTTTTCTGCTTTTCATAAGCCTCCTATTTCGAATTAATCGCCAATGAATCCTTGCGCTTTCAAATAATCGCAATGACGTTGAACATACTTGGGAAATGTGCTGTCGATCGGTATCGCGGGATGTCTGCGAATCATTTCATCGATTTCTTCATCAGAAGCGTTGGCTTGCTCATCTACTCCTTCCACAATGCTACGCATTTTCTGACGGATCTTCTCTCTTCCTCCCATCCATGTGAAGTGCCACCCACCATTAGAGAGATTTGGAAATTTCCAACGATAATTGCGGAAATGTTGAACTCCGAAAAGCGCAACCATTTCAAATGTTGTGGCAACAGTCCCCACCCAAGGCGCGTTCGTATCGCGATTCAACTGATACCAATAATAGGACATCTGAAATCCTCTCGCCGCATCGAAGTAGAACTTTTTCTCCTTTTTGCGAAAGCCTGCTTTTCCCTTGATCCGATTTTTAAAGCGCTGCCATCTTCCTTCTTTGAGAAGCCTAGCACTTTTTTCTGGCAAAAGCTCTACCATTTCTTTGATAAGCTCAGGACGAGGAATTTCATCTAAATCGGAGATGAGAATAATATCGGAGGGATTGCAGTTTTTCAGACCCCGAGCAATACAATTGCGTTGATAATTTTCACGCCCCCATAGGTCCAACTCAGGATGCCTTTCATCGACAATGATATGGATGATTTTTGGGAGATGTTTTTCAAATAAATCCCTATTTTCATGAAAAGTGAGCGGCTTCAAATGCCCTTTCTGCGTCTCGATACTCTCTACAAGGACAAAATGATCTACCACTTCATCGAGTTCGTCGAGACGCATTTTAAGGAGTTCGATTTCATTGAAGAACATGAAGCAGTCGTAGACTTTGGCATCAAGCCCGTGCAACGCAAATAACATCCATAAGGCGGCGGATTGAAGAATGCGTTTTTTTAATCTCTTGCTCCCAACCACCGCGCTACCTTTTTTAAAAATCTAGCAAGCATTCTTGCAAGGTGCGCCCTTTTTTATCAAGGCAACAAACCTCTTTTTGACAATTCTCGGCGCACTTGTTCTTCGGACTCAAAAAGAATCGCATCGATTCCTTTTTTCTTGGCTGAATCGACGTTCTCTAGTTTATCATCGATGAACACAACATCTTTTCCGCTTATACCCAACGTCTTTAAGAGCAAGTCATACACTCTCTGATCTGGCTTCTCCAATCCCATTTCGCAGGAGAGAAGACATGGATCAAAAGGCTTGTAAAAGCCAAAGTCCCGGATCATTTGAGTATAACGGCTATTGATGTTGGACAGGAGTCCTACCCGAATCTGATTCTGTTTCAATATATCGATCAATTCTAACATTTTAGGGTCCGCACCTACACTCTTTTTTAGCGCAGCGGTATAAGTGCTTGGCCAGTCATCGGGAAGCTCTATGCCTTTTTTTCTAGCCCACTCAACCCAAAAATCGATTTCCGATTTCCCCACCTGTACAGCCTTTCTTTTTTCGAAATTCGCCTTTTCAAACTCCGCTGCAGAAATCTGAAATGTCTCGCACATAAAATCCACAACGACTGACCTATCATCGAATGCAATGACATTTCCCCAGTCGAACACAACCGCTTGAGGAGTGGCAAATAGAGAGGAGGTCGCAACAACTAAAGAAAACAACATTTTTTTCATTTTACACCTCAAAAATAGAGAAATCCCCTATTTTATCTCATGCAGGCAATAAACCGAATTAAAAAGAGAATTATACTCCATGGGACTGAAAATTTGGGTTTAAGAGACCGAGCCAAAGCCCCAGTCCTAAACCAAATTTTCAAGTGTCATCAGTATATCAATCAATGTTCGTCAGCATTAACCTAGAATTGCGCGACTCATATCGATAGAAGAAAAACAGTGGGCTAAGAAGTAACAAATTTCCAGTGCAAATCTCCAAAAAATACCAATTACGGTTAGCAATAGCAACATCATCAGGAGGCAAGAAACTAATTCCTATAGTCAGTAGACAGCCTAAAGCTCCTACAAGACAAACACTCCAGATGCCCCACTTTCCGCACGGAATTTTAAAAGCTTCCCCACGCTCTTTATCTTTGTAGTGCAGCTTGATTGCAGCAGAAAAGAGTAAGAGGTACATTAGCATATAAAGTTCGGTGCTCATCGCTGTAAAAAACCAATAAAATGCAGTCACGTTGGGCTCTAAAAGCAAAACAAAGCATAAAAGTGTTACGATACTTGCTTGTGTTAGTAAAAGGCGGTGGGCAACGCCTGCTTTATTTTTTTGAGCAAAAAAAGTAGGCAAAAAACCAAATTCTGCGGCATGAAGAAGCCCTTTTACGGGAGAAATGAGCCAATTGATCATCGTTCCAATGGATCCCAGAACGATTAAAACCGTCATCACGGAAATAAGCTCCTTCCATCCATTTGAACCAAAAAAATAACTAAAAACTTGCATGATCCCCGAAATGAGTTGAATATCTTCTTTCGGTACCACGACAGCAATAGCCAAAGAGCTTAGCATCATCGACAAGAAAATGAAAAGCGTTGCAAGAAGAACAGCTCTGGGAAAGTTTTTCTTTGGATCGCGTACATCGTTGACATGTACACCCGAAAGCTCCATCCCTAAAAACCCTGCCATGATCGCAATCAATGAAACCCAGCTGGTCGTATGACTAAAAGATGGAATGCACTGAGAAGCTTGTAAATCAATCTGCAGCGGATGCCCGCTAAACATTTTTATTAGGCCCAATGCGATCAAAGCCATCAAGGGGATTGCTGTTCCCGCAATCGCGCACAGATTATTTACAAATGCAGATACATGGATCCCTTTCAAATTAACCCACGTCAATCCCCAATAAGTGCACAAAATAAAAGAGATGAGGTACACCTTGTTTTCAACCAAAGCAGGATCGATTAAATAGGCAAAAGTGCCTGCAACAAAAGAGAGCATCGTGGGATACCACACTAAAGTATTGATCCATTGCAACCAAATCGCCGCCATTGCTAAGCGCTTACCAAAAGCACGATTCACCCATTGATAAACGCCTCCCTGAGAATATCTTGCCGAGAGCTCTGCCGTAATAAGGGCCGTAGGAAGCAAAAAAATCACTCCCGAAAGCAAGAAGAAAAAAATGAGAGGGCTTCCACAAAGCGCTGCTGCAGGTAAATTCCGCATATTGTCAATGGAAGCGACGATGAGCAAAACAAGTGGGATCAGTCCAATTTTTTTATTCATAGAACGCTGTTCCTTTGAGTTTAACCTCTGTTTCTTCTATTGCAATTTCTAAAATCCCTCCTGATGTAGAAACGAAAACATTTCCCGATATTCCCGCAATCACAGCCGAGCAAACAGAGCCCGTTCCGCAAGAGCGGGTGATGCGCAACGCTCCCCTTTCAAAAGTTTTCACGAAAAGATGCCCTTCCACCCAGTGACATGAATTGACATTGATTCCTAAGGGAAAAAGCGCTTCGTTGTTATTCAGTTCGCTGCCAAGAAAAGAAAGTTCCTCATCGCTTAACTTCCCTGAAAATATCAGATGAGGTTCTAAGACCTCCGCATAGTGTAAAACGTATTCCTTGTTAAGTCCTTCAGAAAAATAGGCGACATGAGGCTGACTCGAAAAATTCACAAACTTTCTGTTTTCCTTACGAACAACGGGAGGCAAAGCAATAGAAAACACCCCATTTCCATGTTTTTTTACTCCATGTTTGCCGGTCTGCGTGAGCAAATATCCTTTTTCTGCAGAATAGTATTTATCGAACAAATAAGCAGCTGCGGCGCGAGCGCCGTTTCCGCAAAACTCACCCAATTTCTTGTCACGACCGAAAACAATCATTTGGGCGTGAAAAACTTCCCCTTCCAACTTCCCATCGATTAAAATCAAAGCATCGTCTCGATCTTCTTTCATAAGATCTAGATGGACTTTTTCAAAAAAATCCAAATCTAACTCTTTAGTCTCTAAGCGATCATAGAGGACAAAAGTATTACAACAAGCCTCTGCAAGATAATAATTCATTTCTTCATCTCCACATTTAAAGTGGTGATCTCCGTCAACAGATTCAACCCTCCGGAAACGGAAAAAACTGTTCCCAATGTCTTCGCAAATTGTCCATCTAATGCATAAATTTCTTTATAAAAGGGGGGATAAAACACTGTGCTGATTTTGCTCGGCTCAAAAGGTTTTTCAGAAAGAGAGTAAATAAACGCGTTTCCGTTTATAGACCCTGCTTGAGCTTTTGCAACATGACCTAGTTTAAAAGCATTCATAAAAAACTCTGTCAGTTGGCAAAAATCCAAACCTCCGCTATGCGTGTGAAAATAAGCGGCCTCCTGATCCGTAAATCCTCCTTTTGAGAGAAGCTCTACCTTTAAACTTCCCTCGCATAGCATAAAATCCATCGGTAGTTTTTGTTGGAATATTCCATGCAACTTTTTAGACGGAGCCGATGCTTTGCTATTTGCTAGGCCCGCTTTAAAAAACTGGTAGATCTCTTCCTCATTTTTTTTTATTGGATTGCTATTACAGTAACCCGTTTGAGGGTGTTTAAGATCTAACACCCACAGCAACGATCTCGGTGGAGTTGAAAAGCACAAAGCAGATAACTCTGCCTGCCCGACATCCTTGTTACTAAACAGTTTTTTAAGGATAGATGCATTGCACGTCCCGTTTTTTGTAAAGACATCGTAAATCTTTTCTTCTTGGGGATGAAGATCTTGAACAAAAGTAAATTCCTTGCCACCCACAACAGCGCCCTTTTCACTTAAGAAATCGACCTTAAGCTGATAGGCGCTCTCGTGGAGAGAGGTTAATTGAAAAGAACTGCTAAAAACATTTGTAGACATAGTGAACCTTAGGTTTTTTCGTTTAAATGCAAAAAATAGGAAAAAAGAAAGAAAGATAAGCGGGACTAAGCCCGCCGGAAAAAATCCAAGAGTGTAGATTCAAAACTATGTTTTATGAGAAAGGCCTGCATAATCCACCTTAGAGCATATGAATAAATAATAACCAAAGATGAATATTTATTCAACTACAACGCAGAGATCTTGCATAAAAACCCTAAAATCAAGCCATTAAATCACTGGGAATGAATATTTATTCAACTTCCCCAGAAAATTGCTTTAATTTCCTGAAGCATTTTTTGCGTGTCTTTAATCGATTTGGGAGCGACAAAGATCGTGTCATCCCCTGCAAGAGACCCTAGAATGGGTGTAGAAATCTGATTGTAATCCAGAACTCGAGCAACCATCGAAGCTGCTCCAGGAGTTGTGAAAATAATGACCATCACTTCATTTGAAACGACATCGAGGATCAAATCCTGAATAGGCGTAGCCATTGAGGGGGGCGCCGGTTCTCTTGGCAGAGAATAAATCGCGCGGCCTCGTTCATCGAGCACTTTAATCGCACCTGCTTTTCGCAAAAGGCGAGAAACTTTAGACTGGTTAATTTCATAACCCATTTTTTCAAGGACAGCGCAAATATCCTCTTGCGTGCCTGCTTTTCTACCTCTTAGAAGCTTTTTTAGCGCTTCATCCAACGAATCTGTCTGTTTTTTCAAAGTCAACCTCATAAACTCTTATCAAACCAGTTTGCAGCCAGAACAGCCACCTCATTGAGCTTTCCTGATTCTTCAAACAAATGGGTAGCTCCCGGTACAACCGTAAGCTCACAGATTCCATCCATCTGTTTCATTGCTTCTCGGTTGAGAGCTAGAACAGTCTCATCTAAGCCACCTACGATCAGCAGCGTGGGAGCTTTAACCGATTTCAGCGCTTCATCTGCAAGATCGGGCCTGCCGCCTCGTGATACGATTGCAAATACATCTGTGTTTAACGAAGCTTTCAGGGCAGCAGCCGCCCCTGTGCTGGCGCCAAAATAGCCGATTTTCATCTGTGGATACATTTTTTTTACCCACTGTGTGGCTAAAACCAAACGCTGAGTTAATAACTCAATATTAAATCGGTACTCGCCGCCCACTTCCCCCCTTTCCTCTTCAATCGTGAGAAGATCGAAGAGCAATGTAGCGAAACCCTGCTGCTGCAAGATTTCCGCCACTTTGCGATTACGCGGAGAACGGCGAGAACTCCCGCTACCATGAGCAAAAATAATCACTCCTTTCGCTTGTGAGGAAAGATTGAGATCTCCTTTTAAGGTACCTTCGGGAACGTTGATTTCAATGCATTGCATACTTCTTCATCACTGACGGGCAAAAATTCTAGATAAAATTGACTCACACCGAGAAATATGGGAGGAGCTAAAAGACAAACGACTCGATCGACTTCCTTTTGGAAATCAGCCACTGCTGAAGCCGTCGCTACTGGCACAGCGACAATGATGGACCGAACATTTTGCTTCCGCAAATAAAGTACAGAAGCTTGTAAAGTTGCCCCTGTAGCGATCCCATCATCCACCAAAATCACTGTTTGTTTTTTTAAAGGATAAGGTTTTCTTTCCCCCCGATATACCTCTTCGCGCCTCGCAGCTTCCCTTTTCTCAAGCTCAATGAAGTGTTCAAGTTCCTTCTCGGAAGCCCCAGCGCGCTCCATTAGAGATCGATTCAAATAAACAACATCTCCAGCAATTGCGCCCAACGCCAACTCGGGAGCATAAGGAGCTCCAATTTTACGCACAGAAATAAATTCAAGGGGAAGGTTCAAGGCCATTGCGATTTCTTTCGCTACAATGACCCCACCACGAGCCAAACCCACAACAACGTGGTCTCTTAATCCGGAATACTCCATGAGTGCAGCAGCGAGTTTCCTCCCTGCATCCGATCGATTTTCAAAGACTGCAAATGCCATTCCAAAGTCAATTAAGATTTCGGTTTAATAGTGATTTTTTTAGACTGGGGTCCTACAGCTTTTGTAAAAGCTACCTTAATTACTCCATCTTTATAAGATGCCTCAGGCTCTTTTTTCTCATCGATTTGTCCAGGAACATGCATGCGATAAGAAAATGCACTGATCGCCTTTCTATAGTATTTCTTTCCTTTATCTTCTTCCGCTTCTTTCTTTTCTCCTTTGATCCAAAGAATTCCTTTTTCAAAAGAAATCTCAATATCATCGATATTAATTCCAGGAAGCTGTGCTTCGACATAAACATGGCTTTGATCTTCAGAAACGGTCAAACCCGTATGAGAACCCACATCCATTTCCCAAAGCTCATCATCCCAAAAAGGAAGATTGCAAAAACGGCGCAATGAAAGTGCCTTATCTTTTTTATCTGACATAACAACCTACTTCTCCAAAAAATATTTTATCTTAACCATAGCTAAAATTCTAATAAATCACAAAACAGGATTTGCACTGTAGGAAAATTAACTTTTATAAAAACTTGCGTTAGTATTCACTTCCATCAGACAAGGAGACCTAAGTGAGTGATGACACTACACGAAAGCGGTTATTTTTTGGTTTTGAAGTCGACGCTCCATGGCCTACTCACTTGCCCAATGGGCGCGTGCTTTTAGAAAAAGAACGCCATTTAACAACGGCATTTTTGGGGAATGTAGATTTCTCACAGCTTGAATCGCTTCTCGAAAACGCTCCTGCACCTTCTTTCAAAATTGGGCTAGCAGGAGAATTTGATAAGGTGGTTTTTTTGCCCTCAACAAATCCTCACGTTGTCGCTTATCACGTGTCATGGATGGAGAATCCCTCGGCTTTAGAGAAGGATGTACAAACATTCATGCATTGGCTTAAAAGCCAAGGATTTAATCCTAATGACCCTAAAAAATTCTTGCCCCACGTGACTGTATCCCGATCCCCTTTTGACTCTGTCTCTTGGAATCAGACCTTTCAGAAATTTCCCATGATTTTAAGAAACTTCCACCTTTATGAAAGTATCGGGAACTTACGTTATAAAACTCTATGGACTTATCCCCTTCTTCCTCCCTTTGAAGAAATCGAACACACGGCCGATATCGCCTATAAAATAAGAGGAGAAACTCCTTTTCAATTGTATATTCATGCTTTCACAGCACTTGCCTTCAAATTCCCAGAAATCATTTCTTTTAGAAAAGAGTATGTCTCTATTGAAAATCTCGACGCTATTATCATCGCGCTCAATCGCGCGATTTCCTGTGCAGATTCAGAGATGGGTTGTCCTTTCAAAGCTGTCAGTTTTCATGGGCATATTAAACAAGAAGCTAATGCGACTTTAAGTTGGGAGATGATCGTTGATGTATAACCTCCAAAAAAAAGGTCCGGCTACATTTCTTTTACCTCAGAGGGCGGGAATGAAAGTGCCTGGTCTCATCATAGCCACAGAAAAACTACTTCAAGAAATGGAAAACGATAAACCTTTTGAACAAGTATGTAATGTCGCTTCCCTTCCTGGAATTCAGGGGTATAGCATCGCAATGCCAGATATTCATTGGGGCTATGGCTTTCCTATTGGGGGCGTAGCTGCAATGGATGCAGAAACAGGAGTGATCAGTCCCGGTGGCGTAGGATATGATATCAATTGCGGAGTGCGCCTAGCTATTGTTCCCATCACCTACAAATCGCTAAAGGGATCGCAAAAAGATGCGCTTCTTAAAAAAATTTTCCACTTAGTTCCGTCAGGAGTGGGGAAAGGTCATAAAGAGCGAAAAAAACTCACGCGCGAAGACTATTGCCAGTTGATAAATCTTGGCGCTAAGTGGTCGATCCAACACGGGTACGGTTTTGAAAGAGATCTGCAACACATGGAAAGCAATGGAGTGCTAGAAGGCGCAGAGATCGATGCCGTTTCTTTAACAGCGCAAACGCGAGGACAAAATCAGTTAGGCACAATAGGCTCAGGAAACCATTTTGTTGAAATCGGAGAGATCCAAAAAATCCACCTTTCACAAACCGCCGAAGCGTGGGGCGTGGCAGAAGGCCAAGTCTATGTCCTCATTCATTCAGGCTCCCGTGGATTTGGTTACCAAATTTGCCAGGATACTTTAGATCAATTCGTCAAATTGGGTCTAAACGAAGGCCTTCCCGATAAGCAGCTAGTTGCTGCTTCAATAAATAGCTCCGAGGGAAAGAGGTATTTTTCCGCCATGGCAGCAGCGGCCAACTATGCTTTTAACAACCGCCAACAGATTCTCCACTACGTCAGGCAAGCTTTTTGGGAAATTTTGCATATTCTACCCGAGGAAATTCGTCTGTTGTACGACGTTTGTCACAACATTGCTAAATTTGAAACCCATTTGATTCATGGTAAACGTCGTAAACTCTGCGTGCATCGAAAAGGCGCGACAAGAGCCTTCGGGCCCGGAGTTGAAGAGTTATCCCCACTCTTTCGCCAAACCGGACAGCCTGTAATGGTTCCTGGAGACATGGGCAGGGCGAGCTACCTTTTGGTAGGATGCGGCAATCCTTTAGATGGACATTCTTTAACATGGTGTAGCTGCTGCCATGGCGCCGGTAGAGCGCGGAGTCGAATTCAATCCATGAAGGCATGGAAAGAGCGGGATCCTCTTCAATACATGCAACACCAAGGAATCCAGGTCATGGCTAACTCGTTTCGCACAATTGCAGAAGAAATGCCCGATGCCTATAAAGACGTCGATGAAGTCGTCAGCGCCTGCGAAGAAGCTGGCCTTGCAAAAATCGTCGCCAAGCTCCGACCCTACCTAGTCCTCAAAGGATAATCCAGTAAAAAGTTGAATCGACTTGAGGGAAAAGAATGCGTCTGGTTTAATCGCTCTCCCCACTCACTTTAGAGTGAAAGGAAAGACATGATGCATCTTCATCTCAATGATTTTAAGTCAGCCAAGACACGCATTGAATCGCATATAAAGAAAACGACATTATTGCGTTGTAACACCCTTGAAAGGCATCTCAATACTCCCCATCGCCTATTTTTAAAACTGGAAAATGAACAACCTACACACAGTTTTAAAGTGCGGGGAGCTTTTAATGCGCTCTTGAGTTTAACAGCTGATCAAAAAACTAAAGGGATCGTCACGCGTTCCAGTGGTAATTTTGCTCAGGCAATCGCCTATGCGGGGCAACTTTTGAACATTAAGACTAGGATCGTAATGCCAACTCATGCCCCAGAAATTAAAAAATTAGCCACTCAGCGCTTTCATCCCGAGCTAATTTTTGCCGGTACCTCGCATGAAGAAGGAGACCGTGTCGTCAAACAGATCGGACTAGAGACCGGCGCAAGCATCCTCTCCCCCTACAATCATGCCGATGTCATTGTCGGCCAAGGTACAATTTCTCTGGAAGTCTATGAAGAACTCCCCACAATCCATCATTTTTTTTGTCCTATTGGAGGTGGCGGGTTGATGAGCGGATGTGCTGCGGCTTTTAAATGCTTAAATCCTGAGATTGAGACGATAGGAATAGAGCCTGATGGAGCAGCAGATTATTATTTATCGCGACTTCAAGGAAAGGTTGTCGTTTTAGAGCGTCCCGATACCATCTGTGATGGATTGCGAGCTCCTCAAGTGGGCGCATTAAACCGCCCTATCCTAGACCAATCTGTTGACACCGTAGCCACAATATCCGATCGCGCTATCATTAAAGCGATGAAATTCTTGAAAGAACATTGCTCCCTTACCATAGAGCCTTCTGGAGCGGCTGCTCTCGCAGGACTGATGCATCACAAACCTTTGTTGAAAGGAGACACAGTTTGTGTCATTACTGGATCCAATGTCGACCTCTCTGCCTATGAAAAATGGATGGAAGAAGACGATGACCGCATTTGAGTGTAATTGATTAGTGAGTTTTATGGCTTTTTCCACAACATTACTGCTCTCAAAATCTGATGTTCGCAGCTTAATAACATTGAGAGAAGCAATCAAAGCTGTTGAGGATGTTTTTCGAGCCTTTGCTGAAAATCGAATTGTACTTCCCTCAATTATCCATGCGGATGTTGCACGAGGAGAATTTCATATTAAAGCTAGAGGGTATAGAGACGAGTCATCTCCGTATTTCACGACAAAGATTAACGGCGGCTTCTTTTCAAATGAAACAGATTACCATTTGTCCAGTATTCAGGGTTTAATTGTCCTTAATCATACCCAAAATGGATACCCTTTGGCCATTATGGATTCTTCTGTCATCACAGCAATGCGGACAGCGGCTGCTATGGCAGTTGCAGCAAAATATTTGGCTCATCCACAAGCCACAACGGCAACGTTATGTGGCTGCGGCAAACAGGCAGCTTGGCAACTCAGAGCATTAAAGGAAGTCATGCCTCTTTTTCAAACGACTTTTGTTTATTCAAGAAGCTTTGAAAAGAGCGCTGCATTCTCAGAAGCAATGGCGCAGGAATTACACCTTAAAGTAATCCCGGTGAAAGATCTCAAAGCTGCTCTACAGACGAGCCAAATTTGCATTACTTGTACTCCCTCAAAGCACTATTTTCTTGAAAAGGAAATGCTTCCTCCCGATCTATTCATTGCTGCAATGGGAGCAGACAGTCCTGACAAACAAGAAATAGATCCTTCAATCTTTAAAGACGCCAAAATCGTCGTCGACGCGCGAAGCCAATGTGAGACCGTTGGGGAATTGCATCATGCACTTCAAGCGGGCTTTGTGGACAAAAACAAGCCTATCATTGAGTTAGGGACTATGCTATCCAACAACTTCCAGCTGCGCGAAAATGCTGAAGAAATCATCCTCTTCGACTCTACGGGAACAGCCATGCAAGATACAGCTTTAGCTTATCTAGCCTATGAAAAGGCGATCAAAGCAGGCATGGGGCAACATTTTCCTTTTTTTTGAGACTTTGCCAATCAAGCCGCTTGTAGTTTTCTTTAATGCGTCTGACATGACTTACCCATCCCGTGTCACCTTCCCATAGATGCAAAGTGATTGCAGGATCCTCAAGCTCTAGGGCAGTCACATCCCTATCCTCAGGATGAGCAAAATAGTGCACAGGGGCCACACTCGGGGCGATAAAACAGGGCTTTTTACCAAAAGAGTTCACGCAAAAATGGTGGTAATGTCCCGCAATTATCCCAATCACCGGATCTTTCTCGATCAAAGATTCAAACGCGGGGGGACAAAAGCAGATCATTTCATCAAACAACTTAGATCCGATCTTTTTTGGGGGATGATGCATAAAAATCAAAGTGGGTTTTTCAGGTGATTGCTCTAAAGTATTCTCAAGCCAGCGCACCCGTTCCTCGCAAAGCCTCCCATAAACTTCACCTTCCACAAGAGTATCTAGGCCGATAAGACGCACAGGGTAATCGTCGATTGCGTATTGAATAAATCCCTCTTTAGGCATGTAAGGCGTATCCTTAAACGCAGAGCGCATTTCCTCGCGTTTGTCATGATTACCAGGAATCACATATAAAGGACTCTTAAGAGACTGAATCAATTCTTTAAAATAGCGGTAGGCAGAAGCTTCCCCTTCCGTAACATCCCCTGTGAGAAGAACGACATCCGGAGAAGGATCGAGCTGGTTGAGAAACTCGACAACTTCTGCAAGACGCTGATCGACTCTTGTCAACGGCTCTTCTAGCCAGTGTTCATGTTTGGGAACAATATGCGTGTCTGAAATTTGAGCAATTAACATCCTATTCCTAATAAGCATAATTCCTGCTAAAACAAATACCTTAAAAATTTCATTTTTTCAACAAAACGCAGGAAATCTCTTGCGAGAACTTAATTTTTGGGAATCAGGTCACCCAAAAGGATTCATCATTTGGTCCTAAAGACACCGTATTGTCAAATAATCAACAAATCGTGTACAGAAAGTTGAAGATAAATCATGATTTTTAAAAAAGGACCTTGTGAATCGGAAATTAACCTTAGCGATGGTCTCGATTGTCGTTGGTGCAATTCTCATTGTTTTTGCAGCCCACGGCATGCATAAAGCCAATGAAGCTAAACATTCCATCGACAATTTTACTGATTTTTTTACCAATAATACAGGATTTTGGAACCCAGTCATCAAATTTTTCGGAGGAGAAGCTCACGAAAAAGCAGCCAAATACGATACCCTTCTCACCGTCCTTATGATCGCAGGGATTGCGATGATAGCCATAGGTACTTGTGTAGTATACAAGAGAAAAAGATGATGTCTCACACGAGAACTTATAACCCTTGCTGACCCTGTTTAGCGAGGCAATTCCTCATCGCCTGCAATCTTTGCAGATTTGTCGAGCCTTGGCCATTTTGGTTATGAAAAGCATCTTTGTCACATCCAAAGTAATCGTTAAATACAAAAAAATTTGGTGCCGATGGCTAGACTTGAACCAGCACTCTATTGATAGAAGTAGATTTTGAGTCTACCGCGTCTACCATTCCACCACATCGGTAAAAGAATGAGCATTCAAAATAGCAAAGAAGGTGGATAAGATTCATCTGCTGTTTTCATCTTCTAAGACATAGCAGAGACCCCGTCCTTTAGGTCGGAATCTCTAGAATATGGTTTTAAGGAAGCATCGCATTTACAAATAAAATCATCACTGCGGGTGGAGCGAGAGCACCAGCTGCGACCACATGAATTTCTTGCGCTATTGCATTTTGAACTACAATAGGCAAGACGTTATAGGAATGTTGAGTTAAGTTTCGGATATACTGGCGTCCAAAATCATGGGCTCCATAGGGGGGATTCAACGCTTGCCAAATGTTGAATTCAATCCCGTTCTGGGTTGCTGCTGGTAAGGCGCCATAAGCAGCTAAGAAAGCTGCATTATTAGCTGCGGGTGGGGGTAACATAGCTGGTGGTATTGCAATTGCCATAAAAACTCCTTTGTTACGGTTATTACAAATAGAATTATACTATAATTATATTTTAATTTTAAATCAAAAACACTAATTTTGAAGAAAAGGTGACATTTCTATTTAACGCTAACAGCGTTTTTTAGAAATGTCACCCCTGGTATTCAGAAGTTACTGGTACTTAGGAGGTGACCAAAATGGAAGGACGAATTTCTATGAGCAGTAAAGAATTAAG
>Ga0070741_10003372_pt1 | contig 39848 bp, 30 predicted proteins | sample Coa_R1_4_FD_66440 | JGI IMG/M metagenome (GOLD analysis project Ga0070741, IMG submission 66440) | Surface soil microbial communities from Centralia Pennsylvania, which are recovering from an underground coalmine fire - Coalmine... | ecosystem: Environmental > Terrestrial > Soil > Unclassified ...
GCGCGTCTCGAAGGCGTCCAGCTCGATGGTGGTGCCGCTGGAGGCGGGGTTCTTGAGCCCCGTGGGCCAGACGGAGATTTTGTGTGCGCCCGGGCTCAGATTGGGGCGGGTGTAGACGAGCTGCTGCTCCTGGACCGTCGGGCTGTACAGGTCCAGCGTCACCACGTACGTCCCGTCCAGCATCACATACGCCTTGCCCAGGCTCGGCCCCTTGGTCATGAGCACGTTGACCCCGCTCCCGCTGAAGCTGAAGGTCGCCCGCGCGGTGGGATCGCTGCTGGCGCTCACACTCCCCCCGCTGGCGCCACTCTCGTTCAGCAGGCTCCACTGACCCCGATACTGGATCCCGCCCACCCCGCGGACAGTGTTGTCCAGCCGAGTCCAGGCGGCCGGACCGTAGGGCCACAGCACCAGCGGCTGCCGAGCCGGCTGGCTGAAGTCGAACTCATTGAGCAGATCGCCCAATTGCGCCACGTTCTCCCGCACCGTCGGCCGCCGATCCGGCCGCCCGTCCGTCGCCGGGTCCAGCCGCTGCCCCCCCAGGTACAGGTCTTCGATCAGCTTCAGGTAGGCGTCGAAGCTCAAGGTCTGATGGTCGATGTAGCCCGCCCTGGCATAGGCGCTCAGCAGCAGCCCCGGCACCCGCAGCCCATAGCCGTTCTGGTCGACCGAGGGCGGCACGACATGGTCGTAAAACCCGCCCCAGTCGTCCCAGGTGACGAAGATCGCGGTGTCCTGCCAGCTCGGCCCTTGCATGAGAGTGTCGATCAGACTGGTCACGTACGCCTGCCCGTCGGCGACCCGCATCGGCGGATGCTCGCTGAGCGCGTAGTTGGGCACCACCCAGGCCACCGTCGGCAGCGTCCCACTGCTGGCCTGCTGGTAGAAGGCGCTGATGTCCTGCAGGTTGCCCAACTGGTGGTTGGCGTGCACCGTCTGGAACCATTGCAGCGGCAGATAGATGCTGGGCGAGCCAGCACAGACGTTGACCCCGTCGTCACAGTCCGGGGCGGCGCCCTGGGTGAAGTAGTAGCCCCAGGTGACGTGCTGCCGGTGCAGCAGGTAGGTCAGGTCGGTCCAGCCATACAGCGGCGCAGTGCCGCGCGGGTTGACCGCGCCGTTGGGATCGTTGACGCAGCTCAGCGCATCGGCCGGATCGCTGCAGCGGGCCGCCCAGGCGGACACCAGGTACAGGTGGGCCGGCAGGGTCCAGGACAGCACCGACTCGAACAGCGCGTCCTGCAGCACGAAGTTGTCTGCATACGCCCAGTAGTTCGGGAGCTCGGTCCGATCATGGTAGCCCATCACATCTATCGGGCTGATGCCAGCGTTCTCGGCAGTCCCGATAAAGCCGTCCATCTTGCCCCCATCGATGTCCGCCTGCGCCGCGTTCATCCCGTGCGGCCCGCCCCGATTGACGTCCGCGGGGTTGTGGTACGGCCGCTGGCAGCCACCCTGCTGCGGATCCGGCACGCACACCCCCGCGGGGATGCCGTCGGCGCCCGGATAGGTCCCAAAGTAGTGGTCAAAGGAGCGGTTCTCCTGAACGATGATGACGACGTGCTTGAGATGCGCCTGCGCCTCACTCAGGCTGCTGGCCCGCCCCGCCGCCCCAGCCGCAGCACCCCCGCCGAGCAGCAGCGCCGCCGCCCCCAGCCCCGCCCCCAGCCCCACCCCCAGCCGCCGCCCGACCAGCCAGAGCCCCCGGGCCTGGCCCCCACGAGTCGACCGCTGTGCGCCAAGAGCCATGGGCGCCTCCCTCCTCGGCCACGGCGGGGTGCTCCCCAATGCACCGAGACCGCTGCCGGCTCGCCTGAGCGCCCTGATCAGGGGGCTCAGAGCGAGTGCATTCATAATGAGCCGGGCATTATCTCGCGGATGCCCCGGCGCCGTCGTGTCCACTAGGACAGCGAGATCGAGTCTATTGGTGTTCGATGAACCGAACATCATCGCTCTATTATCGTTCGTGCGGCCAGGGCGTTCTGGCCGCGGGGCTGGAGCTCAGCTAAAGGGCAGCGCGCGGCCGAAGCGATCATCGTACTCCGCCTGATCGAGGACGCCCGGGCTGTCCTGGGTCCAGTACTGGCTCCCCGCCGTCGTCAGCCCGGTGGTCGGCCCACCGTTGAGAATCTCGACGGCGCCCGCATCGACCACGCTGCCGACGTCCTGCGCCCGGATACCGATGGCCAGGTCGGCGTAGCCGTCACCATTGAAATCGGCGCCCGCCACGGCGTAGCCGAACTTCTGGTCGTGCTGCGCTCCGATCCTGATTCCGAGGGTATCGGCGGTGAACAACTGGTTGCCCAGGACCCTGAGGCCGCGTCTCGACCCATAGATCACGGTCACCGCGCCCGAGATGGTGTTGCCGTCGACCGTCTTTTCGGAATCGCCGATGGCCAGATCGTCGTAGCCGTCGTTGTTGAAATCGGCGCTGGCGAGCGCGGAGCCCATGTAGTCGTTGTTGTTGGCGCCGCCCTTCAGCCCCGAGCTCTGGAGGTTCCAGAACTGGCTGCCAACCGCAGTCAGCTTGCCAGGGCCGCCGTACAGCACATGCACCGCGCCAGTGTTGGAGATGCTCCCGAAATCCTCTAACGGCACGCCGATCGCCAGATCGCTGTAGCCATCGCCGTTGTAGTCCCCGGCGCTGAGCCCCAGGCCGAAGTTGTCGGACGTTTCGGCCTGATCCGGCATGTTCGCGCCATCTTGCGAGAAGAACTGGCTTCCCGCGACCTGGAGCCCGCTCGGCGAGCCGTACATCACGTTGACCGCGCCCGCGCCAGTAAAGCCGCTGATGTTCTCGGCCGGCGCGCCCACGGCCAGGTCGCTGTAGCCGTCGCCGTTGAAGTCGCCCGCGGCGATCGCCCGGCCGAACAGCGCGTTCCTGTCGGCGCCATTGCCGAATAGCCCCGGCGTGTTCTGGGTGAACTCCTGGTTGCCGGCCACGGTCAGCCCGCTGGCTGAGCCGTACAGGATGTGCACCGCACCGGCATCGGTCTTGGCGAGAACATCCTTGTACGGTACCCCGATCGCCAGGTCGTCGTAGCCATCGCCGTTAAAGTCGCCGACGAACACCGTGTACCCGAAGCGGTCGCCCGCCTGCTCCCCGAGCCCAACCATCCCGGGCGTGTTCTCGTCGAAATACTGGTTGCCGGTGACGGTCAGCCCGGCAGCCGAGCCGTACAGGATGCTCACTCCGGCCGCCTGCGGGGTGAACCGATCACGCGCCACCCCAATTGCCAGGTCGGCGTAGCCGTCGTGATTGAAGTCGCCCACCGCGACGGCGAAGCCGAATTTGGCGGCGTTCGCGGCCGGGCCGCCAAGCATGCCCGGGGTGTTCTGGGTAAACTCCTGGTTCCCGGCCGCGGTCAGGCCACTCGCCGAGCCATACAGAACCTGCACCGCCCCCGCGTCCGGAACATTGTCCACGTTCTCGTAGCCTACCCCGATTGCCAGGTCGGCGTAGCCATCGCCATTGAAGTCGCCGTGGGCGCGGATCCCCCCTTTGGCGGTGCGAGGCGAGCCGTCGGCCGCGGCACCGGACGCTGCGAGCGGAGCGACCAGCCCGGCCAGCAGCACCGCGGCAAGGATCCAGCTCCCTGTGCCTCGCATCATGGATGGCGCTCCTTCATAGCCGTGACCTGTGGGCGCTCAACGCCGGTACCCCGGCCCGGCGAAACCGGTACCAGTGGGCGGCAGTATCAGTGCGCGCCGTGACCGGCACGTGAAATCCCCGTCGGCGGCGCGATCACGGCCAGACCACCGGCGCGGCGTACTATGCGGAGGCTGGCAGAGGGGCTCGGCGCGGCACTACCGGGATGGCGCCGAAGAGCGGCCGCCAGCATCAATGGGAGCATCTATGCGATCACGGCTATTCGCGGCTACCGGTCTGCTGGGAGTAGTGGCCTTGCTCCTCTCATTCGGGCTGCAACCCGTCGGGGCGGAGACGGCTGGGGCATCGGCCCCGCGGGGGGGCGGGCATGGCTTGCCCGGCATGTTCGTCGAGAACGTCGGCCAGTTCGCCCCTGGAGCGCGCTTGCAGTTGCGCGGCAGCGACGGAACGCTCTGGCTCGCGGACGACGCGCTCTGGCTCACGCGGCTGGACACCCCGCGTCCCACGAGCGCCAAGCCGCTGAGTAACGACTCCGAGGACGCCATTGACCTGGCGCGTCCAGGTCAGGGAGTTCACCTGAAGCTGAGCTTCGTGGGAGCCAACCCGCACCCACGCCTGGAGCCGTTGAACCGCGCTGTCACCCGGGTCTCCTATTTCCACGGCAAAGACCCCGCCCGCTGGCACGCGGATGTGCCGGCCTGGAGCGGAGTACGCTACGTCGACCTGTACCCGGGCGTCGACCTGGAGCTCACCGCTCCGAACGGCCGCTGGCAACCGCGCTTGGTTGTGCATGATCCGGCAGCGCTGGCCAACGTGCGGCTGCGCGTGGACGGCGCCGACCGGCTCACGGTAGAGGGCGCCGTCCTGCAGGCACACACTCGGATCGGCGAGATAACTCTGCCGCTGCTGCGGGCGACCGCGGCGGACGGCACGTCGCTCACGCCTGCGAGCCAGCCGTCAGTCCAGGGCAGTGAGGTGGCGACGCCGTTCGCCAGCGGCCAGGAGCAGCCAGCCGCGGTCTCCCCGGCGAGCAGCTCCAGCGCCCTGATCTACAGCACCTACCTGGGCGGCGGCATGGCCCCGCCACCGGGGAGCAACGATGAGACGGGCGAAGGCGCGTATGGCATCGCCGTCGACGCCAACTTCTCTGCCTACGCGGTTGGCCGCACCTGGTCGACCGATTTCCCTACGACCCCGGGCGCCTTCGACACCACCTTCAACGGCTCGAACACGAAGAGCGACGCGTTCATCGCCAAGCTCACCCCCGATGGCAGCAACCTGGTCTACAGCACGTACCTGGGCGGCAGCGGTGACGACGACGCCTACGACGTGGTGGTAGACGATCAGCTCAACGCCTACTTCGTCGGCTTCACCGCTTCAAGCGACTTCCCGGTGACCCCGAACGCCTTCCAGAGGATCAACAAGCAGGGCGGGCCGCACGGCGATGCCTACGTCGCCAAGCTGGACCCCTCCGGCGCCGCGCTGGTGTACTGCACCTTCCTGGGTGGGACCGGCGACGACTACGCCAAGGGGATTGCTATCGACTCGGGCGGCGCGGCATACGTCACGGGGCGGACCCGCTCGCGCGATTTCCCGACCACGCCGGGCGTCGTCCAGCCCGCCCTCGCCGGCGGTTCCTGGGACGCCTTCGTCGCCAAGGTGAACCCGGATGGCAGCAAGCTGGGCTACAGCACCTATCTGGGTGGAACCAGCGACGAGCTTGGCCGCGGGGTAGCGGTCCAGGGCGGCGACGCCTACATCACCGGCTGGACGAAGTCGTCCGACTTCCCGACGACGCTGGGATCGGTAGGTCTGAGCTTCAAGGGCGTGGTCGACGCTTTCGTGACGCACCTGAACCGCACCGGCACCCGCATTGAGTACAGCGCCTACCTGGGCGGCTCGGGCTGGGACGAGGGCAAGCGGATTCGGATCGACAGCGCGGGCGCGGTGTACATCGTCGGGAAGACCGCGTCATCGGACTTCCCCACCACCCCCAACGCCTACGATACGACCTTCAACGGCGCCTCGGATATCTTCGTCACCAAGGTCGAGCCCGCCGGCAACACCCTTGGCTACAGCACCTACCTGGGCGGCTCGGACTACGAGTGCAACCACGCCTGCGGGCTCCAGATCGACCAGGACGGCGCCGCCTACATCGGTGGCCCCACTCTATCGGCGAACTACCCAACCACATCGGGCGCCTACGACACCACCTACAACGGCAACGGCGATATTGTCGTCACCAAGTTGAATCCCAGCGGCAGCGCCCTGGTCTACAGCTCCTTCCTGGGCGGGAGCGGCGAGGACGGCAGCGCCGCAATCGCGGTAGACACCCAGGGGAACGCCTACGTTGGCGGACAGGTCTACTCCACCGATTTCCCGACCACGCCCGGCGCCTTCCAGCCGGCGCACCAGGGGCCGGCAAGTGACGCGTCGGTCAGCAAGTTCGCGCTTCCGCCAACGGTGCCCAAGCCCCCCTATATGCGGACGGAGAACACGGACCGGACCGCGATCACCTACAAGGGCACCTGGATCAACGTTGCGGACCCGAACGCGAGCGGTGGCTCCTACAGCCAGTCCAGCAGCACTACCGCCAAGGCGACGTTCGTCTGGAACGGCAGCGACATCCAGTTGATCATGACTACGGGGCCGAACCTCGGCAAGGCCTGGGTGTTCACAGACACCGGCAACTATCTCGTCGACCTGTACCGTCCGAGCACCCAGTACCAGCAGCCGGTGCTGGTGCTCGAAAACCTGACCCCGGGGACACACACGATGAAGGTGATTCCCAGCGGCGCGAAGAACCCGTCATCGAGCGGCACCGCGATCGAGCTGGACGCGTTCGACACCCGCTGAACCGCGGGCGCGCGCCCACGCCTGGACATCAGAAAGCGCGCCCGCCGGCGAGCTCGTGGATCACGAGGGCCGGCAGGCGCGCTTTGCCGCACCTGCAAGCTGCGCGAGCGTTCCCGCGTCGGGCCGTCCCCAGCCCCCTGCGCGCTGCCCCGGGCTGCTTCGCACTACAGCAGGACGCTGCCAGACGCGGGTGAGGGGCGGACGGCTGGCTCGATGGCCGTCCGCCCCTCTTTGACTGTATCTGCGCGCTAGCACTCGGTCAGTCGTGAATTGCCATGTGCTGCAAGCTCATAGCACACGGCAGAACATGCGTCATGGCGCTAGGCGCAGTTGTCGCTGGACGAGTTCCCGTTTGCGTTGCTATTGCAGCCACTGTTGTCGTTGCTACTACTGCCAGTGTTGTCGTTCACGTTGCCGTTGCTGCTATTGTCGTTGCTGTTGCCGTTGCCGTTATTGTCGTTCACGTTGCGGCTGGTTCCGGTGCTGGGCTGCGGCGTCGCGGCGGGAATCGACGACGGCTCCAGGCTGGAGATGAGGCCCGCGCCGTTCGGCACCAGGTAGGCGGTGAACAGCTTGCGCATCGTCAGGTCGCTGGCTGCCTCCAGCGTGCTGATCTCGAGCGTCGAGGTGCGGTACATCGCGCCCTCGCCGGTGTTCATGTCCTTGTACGACACGATCGCCCAGACCTCGGTGTACGCATCCCGCGGGGCGCTGCACGAGACCATGCTCATTACGTCAACCTGCTCGCAGATCACCCCGGACGTCCCATCCGGCTTGTTCCCCGCGAACTGGACGTCAATGAAGCGGTGTCCCTGCGCCACCTCCGGCTGGGGAATCTCGACGTTGTAGACAATCGTCTCTCCATTGACGACGGCCCATGCCCAGAACGTCCCGCTCCCCGTCGCGGACGCATTCGTCGCGAGCAGCGTGACGAGGAGCAATGCGCCAGATAGCCCCAGCGCCCGCGCGTACTTCCTGAGAACCTGCATTCCTGCCCTCCAGACAGAGATCTGGGCCGTCCCACACCCTCGGCCACTCGTAGAAGTAAACGGCCGAGATGAACCACCGGTTACGCGCCAGCAAAACCTCGGAACGCCCGGCGGAGCGGGAACGCGCCACTGCGAGCGAGTATCGCCGGGCGGCGCCTGGCTGCGGCCCTGGTGGCATTACAGTCGGGCTACGCTCGCGGGGTTAGATGGCAGCCCGGGAACGCGCTGGATAGGCGGGCGAAGCGGAGGGGCGCTGGCGCCGAACGCCGCGGTCGCGTCGGCTATACTGGTGCAGCGAGCTCGCTTACGCCGAGGGCCGACCGCGATGACGCTCCACACCCCGCCAGGCTACCTGATCTACCCGAACGTCCGGCTCGGCGAGGGCGCGGAGATCGGCTGGTACGTGATCCTGGGCGAGCCGGCGGCGGGGCTGGCCGCCGGCGAGCGGGAGACCATCATCGGCCCCGGAGCGCGGATTCGCTCGCACAGCGTGATCTACGCCGGCAACCGTATCGGCGCCCGCTTCCAGACCGGGCACGGGGCGCTCGTCCGTGAGGACAACCAGATCGGCGACGACGTGAGCGTCGGCAGCCACAGCGTCATCGAACATCACGTCCAGATCGGCAGCCGGGTGCGCATCCACAGCCAGGCGTTCATCCCGGAGTTCTCTGTGCTGGAGGACGATACCTGGGTCGGTCCGAACGTGGTGTTCACCAATGCCCTGCACCCGCTCTGCCCCCGGGTCAAGCAGTGCATGAAAGGGCCGACGATCCGACGCGGAGCAAAGATCGGCGCCAACGCCACGCTCATGCCGGATATCGTCATCGGCGCCGGCTCGCTGGTGGGCGCTGGGGCCGTCGTGGTGCGCGACGTTCCCGCTGGCGTCGTCGTCGCCGGCAACCCCGCCCGCGTCATCAAGGAGATCAGCGCGCTCACCTGTCCGTACGACCTGATCGATACGCCCTACGGCCAGGCGCGGCTAGCGGCCTCGGACCTCCTCAGCCTCGATCCCGCGTCCCAGTGAGCGCCGGCTCGCGAGCGCGAGCACCAGCCACAGCGTCTCTGCCGCGCCGGAGTAGGTGAAATACGCGTTGCTCACGCCCATGACGCTAAACATCGCCAGCAGCGCCAGACCGCAGCGCCCGGCCATCCGGGCCAGCCCTGCCTCCGCCCGCAGCCGCGCCAGGCAGAGGCGGAGCGCCGCGACCACCAGCACCGCGTGCGCGAGCAGCCCGACCAGGCCGAAGCGGAGCAGGAGCAGCAGGTACTGGCTCTCCTCCGTCGCCCCGCCGTAGACGCGCTCGGTGAACAGGAAGTAGCGCACCAGCGCCCACGACGGCCCGAGCTGCCGGATGATGTGGTCCGTGGTTGGGCCGGAGCCGAACAGCAGCGGGAGCGGGCCGCGCGCCGCCGCCTCCAGCACCATCGGCCACAGCCCCAGCCGCTCGACGAGCGTGGTGGGGAGCAGGCCGCTGGCGCCCGCGCTCTGCCAGAGCAGACGGCTGGAGACCCACGCCTGGAGCGAGGGCGCCTGCGCGATCGCCAGGCCGGTGCCCAGCACGGTGAGCGCCACCGCGGCGAGCAGCCGCGGCAGCCCACGCCGCGCCCCGGTGGCGGCGGCGAGCGCCAGCAACGCCGCGAGGATGCCCAGCATGGGGGCAAACGAGCCGGCCAGGGCAATTCCGAGCAGACACACCCCACAGGCCGGCAGGATGGCCGCGAGCAGCAGTCGGCTGCGGCTGCTCGCCGCCAGGGTGAGGCCGGTCACGACGCAGCAGGCCAGATAGGCGGCCAGGTCGTTCCACCCGGCGAGCGTGGAGGTGATGCGCGACACTGCCAGCGCCCGGGCGCCCTCCCCGGTGGGATAGACCTGCGCGAGGAGACGTGGCACGTCCCCTAGCTGGAACGCCTGGGCGATGCCGATAATGGCGACGAGCAGCCCGGTGAGCATGGTAGCGGCCAGCGCCGCCGCGGCCTGGCGCTCGCTGCGGACCGCCGCGCGCGCCAGCCGGTACAGCAGGAAATACTGGACCGGGGCCAGGAGCGCGGTGACGTCCGAGGTCGTTAGCATTGCCCCGGTGGCGAGCGCGCTCAGCCCGGGCAGGACGATCACTCCGAGCAGGTACACCCCGAACGCCAGGCCCAGCGGCTCCCGCCCGAACAGGGAGCGCGGGTGCCCCGGAGAGAGCCCGTTCAGCACCTCGCGCGCCAGCGCGAGCGCGACCAGCAGCCCCAGGAGCAGCTCGTTCGGCTTGAGCAGGGGGACCGGGCTGCCGCGGGGCAGCGTCGACGTGAGCGGCACCGCCACTGCGAGCGCGTAGACCGCGAGCGCGGGACGCCGCGCGACGGCCAGCAGCGCCGGCCCCGCCCCGAGCAGCAGTAGCCAGAGCAGTGGCGGCACGGTTACCAGCAGGCCAATGGCGCCGCCGCCGAGGAGCGCCAGGAGCAGTGCCGCGGCGAGCACGCCGCGGCGTCCAAGCCGGCGACGATCCGCCGTCGCGGCCGGGCTCCAGATCACGCCGGACACTCCTGGGCCGGCGCCTGGCGGGCCGCGCTCAGCGCGGCGCGCAGCAGCCGCTGGTACTCAGTATTGTCCGGCGCCAGTTGGGCCGCCACCTGAAGTGCGGTAGCTGCCTCGGCAGAGCGGCCTAGCTCCAGCAGCGCCCGCCCTCGCAGATACTCCAGCTCGGCCCGATCGGCATCCGGCAGACGCGGCAGGGTAGTGAGCGCCTGGGTAGCAGTCTGGAGCGTCTCGCACGAGTGCCCGAGCTGCGCAGAGGCGCGCGCGGCCAGGATCCACGGCCGCGGCCAGCGCGGCTCCAGCCGGCTCGCGGCCCGCAGGTAGGGCAGGCTTTCCGCTGGCCGCCGCTGCCAGAAGAGCGCCGCGCCGAGCAGGTCCAGCACTGCCGGGTTATCCGGCTCGGCCCACAGCAGCTCGCGGAGCAGCCGCTCCGCCTGGTCGAACCGTTGCTGCTCAAAGGCGAGCTGCGCGGCGCGCACACGCGCCCGGGGAGTGCCCGCGCGGTCTCGCCGCAGCCCCTGCGCCAGGGCCTCGATCGCCCCGGCGTGGTCGCCTGCCATCTGGCGTGCGTCCGCCAGCTCGTAGAACGTCTCGGCGCGGCTGTTCGGCAGCAGGCTCGCGATCAGGAGCGATGTCCCCGCCGTGGACAGGTCGCCGGCGCGCCGCGCCTGGTAGCCACGCCAGTAGAAGTACGTCCCGGCGTTCGCCTGGCGCCAGCGCGCGAGCCCCTGGGCCCGGGCGCCGCGCGCCCAGGCGGCGTAGCCAGCCCAGAAGAGGTTGAGCGGGCCGGGCGCCTGATCGGCCACGAGGGCAAGCGCCGCCGCGGCGCTCGCCCCTCGTCTCTCCGCCAGCGCCGCGAGGCCGGCGGCGCGCTGAACGTCTGGATCGCCGGCCAGGCGCGGCGCGCTGGAGACTGGCGAGGCCGCGCGGCTCGGCGCGGCCAGATCGGCGACGTCCGCCGACGCCAGCTCCAAGCGCAGACGCTCGGGGCCAGCCGTGCGGACCAGCCAGAGGTAGGCAACGTTGCGCTGCCAGGCGGTGGCGAGCGGCCCGCGCAACGCCGCAACGGCGAGCAGACAGCTCATCGCCAGAGCGAGAGCCAGCAGCCGGCGCAGAGCGTGGCGCGTCTCGCCGCGCGCCGGGGCCGGCTCGGTCGCTGGCTCCGCTCCTCCTCTATTCGTTGGCTGCCCGGCCATCGCCTACTCCCCTGACGCCGGCCGCCGCCAGCGCGTGCGTGAAGGCCGCCTCGCACGCTGCCCACTGGTGCCGCGCCGCCAGATAATGCTGCCCGGCCAACGCGAGCCGGGTGTAGGTCTCCGCATCCTGCAACACCTGCGCTACCGCCTCCGCGAACGCGGCCGGCTCGTCCGCCAGCAGCAGCTCTCGCCCGGAGGCGACCTCCAGCCCCTGCGCCCCGATCGAGGTGGAGATGCAGGGCACACCTCGGGCGAACATGTCCAGCAGCTTGACGCGGATTCCACCGCCGATGTGAAGTGGAACGACGCAGGCGCGCACGTCATGCAGCACCACGTCCAGATCCGGCACAAAGCCGAGCACCTCCACCCCATCGCGCCCGTGCAGCGCCCGCACCGCGGGCGTCGGGTTGCCGCCGACGATGCGCCAGCGCGCCCACGGGACCCGGCGCCGCAGTCGCGGCCAGACGGCCCGGGCGAACCAGAGCGTACCCTGCTCGCGCCCAACATTCGTCAGATTGCCCAGACTCACCACCGTCGGTGTGGTCTGCTCGAACGGCCGCGGGGGCGCGACGACGGCGACCGGCAGGCGCAGAGTACGGATCGGCGTCTGGCAGCCGGCGCGCGCCAGAATGTCGCCGTCGCGGTCGCTCAGGGTGAGCACCAGGTCCACGCTGGAGCAGAGGCGGATCTCCGCCTGGCGCAGCCGGCGCGCCTCCAGAGCACCGAACCAGCGCGCCGGCAACAGCCGCTGGTGCGCCGCGTGGCGGTCGAAGATCTCCCACTCCACATTGTGCTCCAGGAGCACGCGCCGCCCGGGCGGGAGGAGGGGGCCGAACTGCGCGGTAACCAGGCCATCGAAGTGGATCACATCCCAGACGCCGCCCCGCGCAGCGTCGCACAGCGCCTGCACGAACGCCGGAGTGCGGAACTTCAGCAGCTTGAAGGATGTCCGCTGCGCTGCTGCCCGCGCCGCCAGCGCGAGGTGATGCAGCCGGTGCCGGGCGAACAGCAGCCGGGTAGGAACGAGCACGACCTGCTGGCAGAGCGACCGCAGCAGCCCCAGGTCGCCCGGCGGCTCCGTCCCCTCTACCAGCGCCACGAGGTGGACCGGCCCCAGGCCGGCGTACAGCTCCAGCGCGCTCAGCGTCGCGGCCTGGCCGCCCGAGACCCGAGCGTGTGGCAGGTTGTTGGCGGTGATGAACAGCGTCCTCATCCGCGGCCCCTACTCCGCCGGCGTTCGACCACGATGGCGTAGCCAAACAGGCCGAGCGCCGCTGCCGCGACCCCGACCAGAAACGCCAAGCCCGCCCCGTACTGTCCCTGGCTCGGGATCAGCCACAGCCCGCACAGCCCGGCCACCGCCAGGCCGAGCAGCATCGTGTAGCCGAGCACGTCCAGCCGGCCGCGACCCGAGAGCACCGCGTCGGTTGGCAGCAGCAGCGCGTACAGCGTCATCCCAAGCCCCACTGGGAGCAGCGAGGCACGCGCGCCCTCGTAGCCCGGTCCAAACACCAGGCCGAGCAGCGGGGCACTGAACGCGGCGAACACCAGCACCAGCGCCAGGGAGGCCAGCAGTGAGGCCAGGCTGGCAAGCCAGAACGGCCCGCTGAATCCGCGCGCCGAGCCGGCCGCAGTGCAGGGCATGAGCACGCCGAACACCGCGTTCGGGACGATCACGAACGCGGTTGCCAACGTCTTCGTCGCCGAATACAGCGCCAGCTCGCCCGGCGAGCCGAGCTGCTCGAGCAGGATCAGGTCGAGCGCGAACAGCACGGTGTAGGCGCCGTGGCGCAGCACCAGCGGGAGTGCGAAGCGGAGCATCGCCCGCGCCAGACGCGGATCGGGGACAGCCACACGGAGTCGCAGCCCGATCGGCGCCCCGCGCTCGCAGAGGAGGATCGCCAGCCAGTACGACCCGGCATAGGCCAGCGCCATCCAGAGCGCGGTACGCAGCCCAGCCGCGAGCAGCGCCGCGCTGGCCAGCCCGAGCTGAACGACGTTGCTGAGTACCGGGAACAGCCCGGCCCGGGCAAACGCTTGGCTGCCCTTGGCGTAGTACAGATAGTAGTACGAGCCACTTAGCCCCAGGCCGACCAGTGCGATCGCCGGCCAGTCCTTGCCCAGTGCGGCGAACAGGGCCGCGGTTGCGGCGCTGGACAACAGCGCCACCCCCAGAGTGAGCCAGCTCGCAGTCGCCGCGCGCCGCGGCAGCTCCGCCGGCTGCCGCCGCCCATCGGCCAGAAACCACATCATCGCCAGTGTGAGCGGGGCGACGACAACGGTGCCGACCGCGCCGGTGGCGATCGCGTAGCGCAGCGCGCCGAACTGCTCCGGTGGCAGCAGCCGAGCCGCCAGCGCGAAGAACGCCAGCGCCAGCGCCTTCGCCGCGGCGTCGCCACTCCCCACCGCCGCGACCGCGCGCAGAAATCCGCCGGGCGACGCCTGCGCCCGCGCTAGGCGCCAGAGCGCCGCCTCGACATGCTGCTCCGATCGTACAGATGACACGCTGCTCCAGACGCCGTGCGCGTCGCTGCCATCAGCTCACCCAGGGGCAAAGCAGAGCTGCGAGGCGCTCAGCAGCCAGAGCCCGCGCCTTTGGCGCGGGATGGGCTGCCGGGAATGCGCACATGCGCCGTGTCTCTGTGCGCAGCCCGAACGCTGCCCACGCCGCCGCGCACGACGCACATGATAGAGGCAGCCGCCGCCCCAAACAACCGGCTCGCTCAAGCAGGGAGAGCCGCGCTCAGTAGGCCGGGATCAGGAGCAGCCGGTGGTTGCCGCTATCGACCACGTAAATGTTGCGGCGCCCGTCCACCAGGATGCTGGAAGGGTGTTGCAACTCGCCCAGGTGCGCCCCGCGCTGCCCCCACTGCGCCAGCGATCGCCCGGTTGGCGCCAGTTTCTGCACCCGGTCGTTGAACGTGTCTGCCACCAGCATGTTCCCCTGGGCGTCGACGGCGACACCGCGGGGGGAACGGAACTGGCCCGGCCCGCCGCCGTAGCTACCCCACTGCGCCAGTGGCGTCCCATCCGGCCCCAGCTTCTGGATCCGGTCATTGTCCTGGTCCGCCACGTACACGTTGCCCTGCCGGTCCACTGTCACGCCGCAGGGCGAGCGGAACTGGCCGGGCGCGCTCCCAGTGCTACCCCACTGCGCGAGCGGAGTGCCGTCGGGCGCCAGCTTCTGGATCCGGTCGTTGCCGCTGTCGGCGACGTAGACGTTGCCCTGGGCGTCCACCGCGATCCCGCGGGGCCGGTCGAACCGGCCCGGCTCCTGGCCGTAGCCGCCCCATGTGGCCAACAGGCGGCCAAGCCCGGAGAGCTTCAGCACCAGGTGATTGGCGGTGTCGGTGACGTACACCGCCCCCATACCATCGACCGCCACCCCATACGGCCGCTCGAGCTGGATGCCCTGGGCGCCGCCTCCGCCCCAATGCGCCAGCTCCGCGCCGCTGGCCGAAAGCTGTACCAGGCGATGGTTGCCGGCATCGGTGACATAGATGAGCCCCTGGGAATCCACCGCCACGCTCTGCGGTCCGTTGAGCTGCACCGTGTCCGACAGGTCGCCGGCGAGCACTAGCCAGGCGCCGAAGCCGACCGAGACATGGTCGATGAGGTGGCGCAGATCCCGCACCCGCCGGGCGCCGTCTGCCGCCGCACGTGTCGGCTGCGGCAGCGGGTCGCGCGCTGGCACCGCGCAACCAGCGATCAGCAGCGCGGCGACACAAGCGCCAAGGCCGAGCCAGCGCAGCATGGTGCGCCTTCCCCCGCCCGGCCCGCCTTTCTTCGCGCGTGGCGGCGGACCCTCTCTACCCTACCCCTTCGTATGCGAACAAGCAACTGCCGCCGAGCTGCTTGCTCCCCCATCGCGGCAGGCGGGATACTTGCGCCCACGCCGGTCCATCCAACATTCGACGAGGCATTCGCGTGAGCACGTACGTCGCGCTCGATTCCAGCACCGTCATCGACTACCTGCGCCAGTGCGAGGAGGTCCGCGCGGTCTTCGCCCCCGACGAGCCGCTCTGGGCGCGCGAGGTGGGCGACGGCAATCTGAACCTGGTGTTCCAGGTATACAGCCAGGCCGACCCGCGCCGCTCGCTAGTCGTCAAGCAGGCGCTCCCCTACGTCCGCTGCGTCGGCCCGAGCTGGCCGATGACGCTGGAGCGCAACCGCATCGAGGGCGAGGCACTGCAGGTGGAGTGGGCGATCTGCCCCGGGCGCGTACCGCGACTGTACCGGCTCGACGTCCCGATGGCTCTGATGGTGATGGAGAACCTGGAGCCGCACGTCATCATGCGCAAGGGCCTCATCGCCCGTAAGCGCTACCCGCGCTTCGCCGAGCACATCGGCACCTTCATGGCCCACACCCTGTTCAAGACCTCCGACCTGTACCTGGACCACGCCACCAAGAAGCGGGAGGTGGCCCGCTTCATCAACCCGGACCTGTGCAAGATCACCGAGGACCTCGTCTTCACCCACCCTTACATGGAGGCGGAGGGCAACCGCTGGAACCGGCTGCTTGACCCGGAGGTCGAGCGGCTGCGGGCCGACCAGGCGCTGAAAGACGAGATCTTCTGGCTGAAGGACCAGTTCATGACTCGCGCCCAGGCGCTGATCCACGGCGACCTGCACACCGGCAGCATCATGGTGACCGAGGACGACACGCGGGTGATCGATCCGGAGTTCGCCTTCTACGGGCCGATGGGCTTCGACGTCGGCGCGGTACTGGGCAACCTCTGCCTCAGCTACGCCTCGCACGAAGGGCACACCCTCGACCCGGACGAGCGCTGCGAGTACCAGGAGTATCTGCTAGGCCTGGTCCGCGCGGTGTGGACCGTGTTCGAGCGCGAGTTTCGCCGGCTATGGGACGAGCACCCCACCCCCTGGCCCGGTGGGGCGTATCAGGACCGCTACCTGCTCCAGCTCCTGCGCGACAGCGCTGGCTTCGGCGGCTGCAAGATGATGCGCCGCGTCCTCGGCCTGGCCCACGTCCTGGACCTGGACAGCATCCCCGACCCCGCTACCCGGGCGCGCGCCGAGAGCCTGGCGCTGGCGATCGGCCAATCCTGGGTGCGCGAGCGCGAATCACTCGCCAGCATCGATGACCTCATCACCCTGGTCCGCCACGCGCGCCCCGCCTTCCCCTACGATTAGCCAGAAGGAGCGCAGAGGATGAACCCGGCCAGCGCCGAATATCCCGTATCAAGCGTTGATGACGCGTACAACACCTGCCACCCGGACATTCCCCTGGAGGCCGGCGACCCACGGTGCGTCGATCTGACCCGCTGGCGCGGCGGACTCAACCTCACCTCGACTCTCGCGCGTCGCATCCAGCGCTCCCCAGCGCCGCTCTTCCACAAACAGCTCGTCACCGGGCACCGCGGCTGCGGCAAATCCACCGAACTGAAGCAGCTCCAGGCCCGCCTGAGGGAGCAGCGTCACTTCGTTGTGTCCTTCGATGTCGAAGAGATGCTGGATCCTAACGACCTCCAGTACCTGGACGTGCTCCTCGCGCTGGCTCGAGCGGTGAACGAGGCGATGGCAGTGTCCGACCTCGGATATACCCCCGAGCAGGTGCAGGCGCTGCTGGACGAGGTTTGGACGTTGTATCAGCAGGACCGCGGCCGGGCGTTGCTGCGGGGGGCGTTCCCGGACTGGCCGTGATGGCGGCAGTCAGCGGGAGGCGGCGCCCGCGGGAGAGCCGCCGAGGGCGAGCGCTTCGTGCTCCGCACGCAGCGGGATGAGGGGTGAGCCTGGATCCAGATCCACCGCGGCCAGCGGGATCGGCTCGCCGGCGGCGATGGGCTGGGTCAGGGTGACGCCGTGCGCCATCCCGAGCGGGAGCCATTGCTGCTGGAGGGACTCCTCGATACGGCGGATCTGCCCTCGGACCGTCGAGCCGCCGGAGCCGTCCAGGCGGGTGCCGGCGTGCAGGTCGCGCTTGGCGATCGCGACCACGTCGGCCAGCGGGCGCTCCAGCGGCGCGGCGGTGGCGCAGCCGAGCAGTCCGGCCTCCAGGATGGACATCGGCGTCTCTACCCCGCACAGGTGGTACTGGCGCCAGAGGGCCGCGTAGCGCCTGTCCTCCGAGGCGGGCAGGTCGTAGAACCACAGGTCCTCGTTCAGCAGCGGCTGATCGCTGGTGATGACGCACCAGATGCCCTTAGCAATGTTGTTGGGCAGTTCGGTCTTCCCGTCGTCGGCGATGGCGTTGGCCAGCTCCACCACGCCCTCGCGCTCCAGAATGCCGCCCTCGGATCTGGGGCGGAACAGCCGCGGCAGGTCCGGGATGGCGGCCGCGGGCTCGTGCATCCCGGGCACGTCGGGCACCAGCCCGGCGCTGTTGGCCAGGGCGCACATCTCGATCTGCGCCTTGGAGCCGTCGCGGAAGCTGTTATACATCTGCGCGTTGAAGTGCCGGCGTCGGACGAGGTCCTCGTCGAAGCCGTAGCGGGCGAAGGCCTCTTCCGGGCGGCCCTGCGGGTCGAACGGGTACATGAGGGTCCCGCGCCCGGCGGCGACGACGCGGTAGCCCAGCGCCCGGGCCCAGTCCACCAACCGCTTGGTGGCTGCTGGCTGGTCGCCGTCCGCCAGGGTGTATACCACCCCGGCCTTGCGCGCCCGCCGGGCCAGCGCTGCGCCCAGGAGTGCGTCCGCCTCCACCGTGACCATCACCACGTGCTTGCGGTGCTCGATCGCGCCGCAGGCGGTGCGCACCGCCACCGCCTCGTGGCCGGTCGCCTCGACCACCACCTCGACCGGGGCGCTAACGGCGAGCCCGATGCTCTCCACCAGGACGGTGCGGTCCGCGCGCACCGCATCCGCCACTGCCCCTTCGGTCTTGGCGGTGACGACCGCGTCCTCGCTCCCGCGGGCGGCGACCGCGGCGCCACGGGCGTTGCGGGCGTTCAGGTCGCAGACGACAGACAGGCGCACCCCGCGCATCTGGCCGAGCTGTGCTGCTACCGTGGTCCCGAACCGTCCTGCGCCTACCAGCGCCACCCGCAGCGGGCGTCCCTCTTCCTCGCGTCGCCGCAGCAGCTCCAGCAGCCCGCCCATGTTCACCTGCATCGTCGCCTCCCTGATCCCTTGGCGCGACCGTCGCCACTGGGCGATTGTACCAGGGCCGACGCGGCGAGCCGGCCACGCGAGCAGCGGGCGTGGCCATCCTCGCCGTGCTAGCTGGGACGCTGCAGCAGCGCGATAACCTCCTCCAGGTCGAACGGCTTGGGAAGGATCTCGACCGGGCGGACACCGCGCTCGACGGCGCGCAGTGCCTGCGTCGGATTGGCAGTCACGAACACCAGCCGCGCACTCGGCTGTAGGCGACGCAGCTCGCTCGCAACGGAGACACCGTCGCCATCAGGGAGCCCAACGTCTACCAGGATTACGCTGAACGTCGTCTGCTGCGCCTCTGCAACCGCCTCCTCCGCGCTCGAGACGGCACGCGACTCGACGCGCGCCTCATCGGCCGCGAGCTGCAGCACGAAGCGAATGGCGGGGTCGTCCTCCACCAGCAGTACCCGCCAACTGGCAGGGCGAACCACCCGAGTGGACCCGCCCTGCTCCGACTGGATCCAGCCTTCGCCGCGCAGCACGTCGAGGGCTTGCCGCAGCGTCGCCAGCGATACCCCGAACTCACGCGCCAGGCGGGGTTGAGACGGAAGCGGCTCTCCGACCGGGTAGTCTCCCCGCTGGAAGCGGTCACGAAGCGATGAGGCAACCGCCCGGTAGCGAGGAGTAAATGTAGTCAACGCTACCTTCTTTATACAAGAGAACAAGGCAGTATAGAGGTCGGCCGGGTGATGAAACAAGGGAGCCCGCTCCCTGTCAGGGGCGCTTCGTGGCGTGCGTGGTTCACGGATGCGTGCTGCGCCCAGGAGCCGTGGCCCGGCTGCCTATAGCGGCATCCACCTGGCGCCTCTCCCACCTCGCTGCCGTGATCCAGAGTCAGCGGCCCGGGGGCGGCTGGCAAGGGCATGATCTCAGTGCTACTATCGGGACAGTCCGCCGGACGGCCCCGGTCTTGCACGGCCGTCTTCGCAGAGAGGTATCCAAGTACTCGGTCGTCGCGGTTCTACTGCGCGGCAACGCTGCCGCGGAAGGAGAGTCGGATGTCCAGATCAGAGCCACTCGATCGGAACCTGGCCTTCGAGCTGGCGCGCGTGACTGAAGCCGCCGCGCTGGCTGCCGCCCGCTGGATGGGGCGGGGAGACAAGAACGCCGCCGATCAAGCCGCGGTCAACGCGATGCGTGTCACCCTGGCCTCGGTCGACATGGACGGGGTGATCGTGATCGGCGAGGGCGAGAAGGATGAGGCGCCGATGCTGTACATCGGCGAGGAGATCGGCAACGGGCTTCCGCCGAAGGTCGACGTCGCGGTCGACCCAATCGACGGGACGACGCTGCTGTCCAAAGGGATGCCGAACGCGGTCTCGGTCGTCGCCCTGTCCGAGCGCGGCACCATGTACTACCCGCCGGGCATCGTCTACATGGAGAAGCTGGCGGTGGGACCGGAGGGCAAAGGCCACGTCTCATTAGAGTGCTCTGTGCAGGAGAACATCCGCAGCCTGGCCAAGGCCAAGGGCGTGGATCCGCGCGACCTGACGGTGGTGATCCTGGATCGGCCACGCCACGCGGAGCTAGTGGAGCAGGTGCGCCAGGCCGGGGCGCGGATCAAGTTCATTACCGATGGCGACGTGGCAGGCGGGATCATGCCTTGTATCGAAGGCACCGGGGTGGACATGCTGCTTGGTATCGGCGGGGCGCCGGAAGCGGTGGTCACCGCCTGCGCGCTCAAGTGCCTGGGAGGCGAGATTCAGTGTAAGCTGTGGCCGCGCAATGAGGAGGAGCGCGCCCAAGCCGAGGCCAACGGCTTGCCCCTCAACAAGGTGCTGCAGATGGACGACCTGGTGCGGGGCGACGACGTGTTCATGTCGCTGACCGGGGTGACCCATGGCGAGCTGGTGGGCGGCGTGCGCTACACGGCGCGCGGGGCCTACACCGAGACACTCGCGATGCGCTCGCGCTCCGGGACGATCCGCCGCATCCACTCTCATCACAATCTCGGCAAGCTCTCGCGGTACGCCGCGGTAGCGTACGGGTAGTACGATTCTTCGCCGACTCATCTCACCACTGCTGGCCATTGTCGCCCTGGCGCTGCTGGCGGCAGGCTGCACCCTGGACGGCAAGCGGGCTGCCGAGCCGACGGCGCCCGCGAAGCGCTCGGTGGAGGCGTCTGCCACAGCCGCGCCGCGGTCCGGGAGCAGCGCCCCCCTGGTGGTGCTGATCTCTCTGCTGGATCTGCAGCAGGGGTGGGTGGATGACAACCTGATCCGGCCCGTGGCCAGGGCGGCCGGGGTGCCGACGCAGGTCGTGTTCTACGACGACCCGTCGGACCTGCACTCCATGCTCAAGCTGGACCGCGACGCGAACATCAACCGGATCGGGCTGATCCTGGTGGACGAGGCGGAGCTGCACGAGCTGGATGGCCGGATCAAGCCGCTGACCGAGCTCGCCCCGCCAGACCAGGTGGAGGCAGAGCTGCGGCAGCACCTGCCGATCGCCCGCGATGGCGCCCGGGTGGGCAAGGATGTGGCCGGGATGCCGCGCTCGGTGGAGGCGCCCGTCATGGTGTACCGGCGCTCGAAGGTGCAGGACGCCGTGCAAGGCTGGGAGTCGATGCACGACGAGCTGGACGCGCTGTTCAAACAGTACAACGGGCGCGGCCTGCCGGCGGGGTACCGCCTCCCGGAGGACCCGGGGCAGTGGAACAGCTATGACCTGGCGGTCGTCGGCTACTACTGGGCCCACACCCCGTATGCCGGCGTCCAGGCGCCGCGCATCGCTCACCGCGGCTACGACGGCGCCGCCTCGGCACGCGACCTGTACCAGCAGATCTACAGCCAGGGCGGGAGCGCCGACGACGTGCTCGCTGGCGATACCCAGCCGGTGCGGGACGCTTTCACCTGGGAGGCGTTCTTCGCCCGCGCCGGGCTGTACCCCGAGGCGATGTGGCGGGACGGCTGGGGGCTGGGCGCGCTCTGGAACGCGGTGCGCGACGGCACAGTCTTCCTGACGTTCATGACGCCCACCGAGGTCGCCATGCTCCACGGCGGGGCGGTGAAGGGATCACCGGCGCTGACTGACGACCCGGCCGATCTCGCGGTCGCGCGCATCCCGCGCGGGGTGTCGCTGGAGCTGGGGGCAGATGGCCAGCCGGCGCGCGTCGGCGATGGGGCTGCGCCGGCCCTGGTGACCTACTGGGCCATCCCGAAGTCGACCCCCGACGAAGCGGGCTCTTACCGGCTGGTGCAGGGACTGACCAGCGCCGACGCTCAGGCGAAGGAAGCGGCGGCGTTCGCCACCATCCCCAGCCGCCAGGACGTGGACGACGCGCTGGCCGACGTGCCGGCGGAGCCGTGGGTCCGTGATCTGCTGGCTGTTGGCAGCCAGCAGGCGCGCGCGGTCCGCCCATTGCCGCTCGCATCCAACGCCCCGCTGGTCGCGGACCAGTACGCTCACGCCTGGCACGCATTGGTGGAGGGCCGCACCCCGCTCGGCGCCACCGGTCCCGTGGACTCCGCCGCGCTCCGCGCCTGGCTCGCCAGCCACGCCCAGACGCTTCAGGCGCTGCTCAAGTAGCGTCCCCGCCTCTGGCCCGCTGGAGGTCAGCCCACCGGAAAGGTGATTGACTTTCCGGTAGTGGGACGAGTATCCTATCTGCCAACGGCGACGACGGAGACGAGTACTGTCGAGGCGCTACCCAGAGAGCCCGGGGGAGCTGCGAACCGGGTGTAGGGCCTCGTCGGGAAGATCCCTCCCGAGCTGCCAGCCGAAATCGGGCGCTCGCCCGAGAGTAGATCTGGCCGGATTCGCCCTCCGTTAGCAGGGGCGGAGGTATGGTAGTACCTCGTGAGCGCCCGCCATCCGGCGGGAATGAGGGTGGTACCGCGGGATGAGATCCCGTCCCTTAGGGGACGGGATCTTTTGTTTACCCGCGGGGACGGCCCCTCGCCGCTTACGAGCGTAAACGCGAGGAGGCTGCGACATGGTTATGACCGTACCGGCCACGATGGCCCCGGAGCCGCGGCGCGTCTGCGCGCCACTGTCTGGCGCAGACCTGGTGTGCGAATCGCTGCTCGCACACGGGGTTGACATACTGTTCGGCTATCCCGGCGGCGCCGCGCTGCCGTTGTATCACCGGCTGAACCGGTACCCGCTGCGCCACGTGCTGGTTCGCCACGAGCAGAATGCTGCTCACGCCGCCGACGGCTATGCCCGCGCGACCGGACGGGTGGGGGTATGCGTCGCTACCTCCGGTCCCGGCGCGACCAACCTGGTGACCGGGCTGGCGACCGCGGCGATGGACAGCGTTCCGCTGGTCGCCCTCACAGGCCAGGTTGCCACCGGGGCGATCGGCACCCAGGCGTTCCAGGAAGTGGACATCGTTAGCATCGTCCGGCCGATCACCAAGGGCGCCTTCCAGGCGCGGAGCGCCGACGAGCTGCCGGCGCTGCTCGCCGAGGCGTTCAGCCTGGCGCAGCGCGGCCGGCCCGGGCCGGTGCTGGTGGATCTCCCGAAGGATGTGCAACTGGCCCAAAGCACCTTTGAGGGAACGCTCCCGGTCGGCAGCAAGCCGGCGCCGGCCGCGCCCGACGCGCCGCTCCTGGCAGCGGTCGACCACGTGGCGGAGCTGCTCACCCGCGCCGAGCGGCCAGTGCTCGTCGCCGGCCACGGCGTGGTCATCGCCAACGCTTTCGCCGAGCTCTGGGAGCTGGCAGAGCGGGCCGGGCTGCCGGTGGGGACCACCCTGCTCGGTCTCTCCTCCTTTCCCGAGTGGCACCCACTGGCGCTTGGCATGGTGGGGATGCATGGCACTGTGGCGGCGAACATGGCGCTGCACCACGCGGACCTGGTGCTCGGGGTGGGGATGCGCTTCGACGACCGGGTGGTTGGCCGGGCCAAGGACTTCGCACCGGGCGCCACCGTGGTCCACGTCGACGTCGACCCGGCCGCCTTCGGCCGCACCGCCCGCGCCGACGTGGCGGTGCTTGCCGACGCCCGACTGTTCCTCCAGCTCCTCGCCGACCGCGCCACCCGTCGCGAGCGGCCGGAATGGACGGCGCGGCTGCGCCGCTGGCGCGACGGCCACCGCGCCTGCGGAGTGGACCCAGACAGCCAGGTGCCCACCTCGCCCCAGGTAATCGGCGCGATCCGCGAGGCGACCGACGGCCAGGCGGTACTGGTGGCCGACGTCGGCCAGCACCAGATGTTCGCCGCGCTCCACTTCGGCTATGCCCGCCCGAAGTCGTTCTTCACCACGGGCGGGCTGGGAACGATGGGCTACGCCGTCCCGGCGGCGATGGGAGTGAAGCTGGCTCGGCCGGACGAGCCGGTCTGGGCGGTAGTGGGCGACGGCGGTTTCCAGATGTCCGCCCCCGAACTGTCCACGCTGGTGGCCGAGCAGGTGAACCTGAAGATCGCGGTGCTGAACAACGGCTACCTCGGGATGGTGCGCCAGTGGCAGGAGCTGTTCTACGAGGGCAACTACTCCCATTCCCGCCTGCCCCAGCCCGACTTCGCTCGGCTGGCTGAGGCGCACGGCTGCGTGGGGCTGCGGGTGACCCGCGCCGCGGACGTCCGCCCCGCCGTCGAAGCCGCCCTGGCGGCGCGCGGCCCGGTAGTGCTCGACTTCGCGGTGGTGGAGGAGGAGACGGTCTACCCGATGATCCCGCCCGGCGCCGCGCTTGGCGAGCTGCGCTGCGCCGACCCGGTGTGAGCATCGCGGCACGTCCTGAGACGCTAGAGCCCTGAGCGGGCGCTGGTGCCGGGCGCTCAGGGCACGCCCCGCCCCGGCGGCTGGCTCCTGCCCCACCATGGTGGGATCATGCGAGCCGCTGATCGCTCAGCGCTGGTGGTTGATCGCGCCCCAAAATCCGCGTCGCCGCGAGGCGCAGCGTACAATTCGGCGTTATGAGCCTGTCGCCTGATCAGCCTCCGGCCCGACCGCGCCGTTCGCGCGCGCTCCGCGTCCTGAAGCTCGCCGCGAAGCGGCTGCTCCCGCCGCTGCTTGGCCTTGTCGTCCTCCTCGGTGCCGCGTTTGCCCTGGCCGGCCCTGGCATCCCCGGCCTGCCCCGGCTGGGCTCAGCCCGGGCCACCCCCACCCCGCTCCCGCTGGTCCGCACCGGCGCGACGGCGCCAGCAGCCGCGCCCACCGGAGCGCCGACAGATGACAGCTCACAGCAGGCACCGGCACAGGCAACGCCGCTCCCGCTGCCGACACCACGTCCAGTGAACATCCCGAGCGGGCCGCAGCTTCGCGTCCCGCTGTCTGGCATCCCGGTGCTGGACCCGGGCCTGGCCGCCGACTCGAACAGCATCGACTTGATCCGCAATCTCTTCGAAGGACTGCTGGTGGCCGACGACACGGGCGCGCTGGTCCCAGCGGAAGCGGAGAGCTACGAGGTCTCCGCCGACGGCCTTACCTACACGTTCGTCATTAGCTCGAAGGCGCGCTGGTCCGACGGCACGCCCGTCCGCGCCGCCGATTACGAGTTCGCCTGGAAGCGGAACGTCGATCCACGCACTCAGTCGCTCTACGCCCCGGCGCTGTTCCCGATCAAGAATGCTGAGCGCATCAACCGCCAGGGTGCCTCGCCGAGCATGCTGGGCGTGCGCGCGGTGGACGACCACACCCTGAAAGTCACCCTGGAGCGGCCAATCGCCTATTTCCCCTGGCTGGTCGCCACCTGGACCTACTATCCGCTGCGGGCAGACCAGCTCCAGCAGTACGGGAAGCTCTGGGTGCTGCCCGGGCGGATGATCTCCAATGGCCCCTTCACGCTAGAGGCCTCCAGCAACCAGAACGAGCTGCTGCTCATCCGCAATCCCCAGTACGGCGGCGACCCGCCGCAGCTCGCAGCGATCATCTATCGCGCATACAGCCGAGTCGAAGACGTCTTCGCCGATTATCAAAAAGGCAATCTCGATGCGATGCCGGTCCCGGCCTCTCTGATGCCGCAGATCGACAAGGACGCCGAGCTGAAGGCCCAGCTCAAGACCTACCCGATCTCCAGCACCAGCTTCATCGTGCTCAACACCCGCCGTCCGGGGCTGAACGACCCGCGGGTACGCCAGGCGCTGGGGATGACCATTCAGCGCCAGGAGCTGCTCGACACCGTGCTCCAGCAGCCCGGGGAGGTGGCGACGAGCTTGCACCCGCCCGGAATCGCGGGGCGCGATCCCAGCGCCTGGCCGCCGGAAGACGTGGACAAGGCGAAGCAGCTCCTCGCCGACGCCGGCTACCCCGGCGGCAAGGGATTCCCGGCGCTGGTGTATGCCGCGTTCGAGCCGAACGACCCGCTGGCCACCTATCTGGCCAAGCGCTGGCAGGACACGCTCGGGATCAAGCTGAACGTCGTGCTGGTGCAGGACCCGAACGACATGTTCCGCCACAGTCAGGAATGGGAACAGAAGGTGGACATGTACTCCGCCGGCTGGAACTCGGACTACGTCGATCCAAGCAACTGGTTCAACCTGCTGTGGGATTCGGCCAACGACCCAGGGCAGTACAACAGCGGCTGGAAGAACGATCAGTTCGATACCCTGGTGCGGGCAGCGCAGGCGGAGCAGAACGAGGCAGCGCGCGCGGAGCAGTACCACAAGGCGGAAGTGATCATGGCGCACGACTACCCGATCATTCCGCTGTTCCACCCGGCCCAGCGGTACCTGGTCAAGCCGAACGTGCGCGGCTTCGGCCCGGGCAAGACCGGCGTCGCCCCGCCCCTGGCCCGGGTCCGCATCACCCAGTAGCCAGCGCCCCGGAGGCCCACGATCGGGTCGCCCTCATCGTCGACGCGGCTCAGGTACGCTTCGCCAGGCGACAGGGTGGGGGTCGTGGTCCGCACCGCGGGCGTCTTGAAGAGGCCTGGCCACCTCGCAGCGCAGCTACGCGCCGCAGCAGAATAGACCCTGGCCGAGGCCGCCGCGCGGCAGGGAGGCTAGATGCCGCGGGCCTTCCTGGACAGCAACATCCTGCGCCACCTGCTGGGCGGCCCTCCCCAGCACTCGCCATGGGCCACCTGGAACGGGTGGCGCGCGGCGAGCTGCAGGCGCGCATCTCGGAGCTGGTGGTCTCCGAAGTCGTCTTCACCCCGCAACGCACCTGCAAGCACCCCCAAGGACCAGATCCACCAGGCGCTCCTGCCGCTGCTGGAGCGACCCGGGATCGTCTTGCCGGGAGCGACACTTCCGCACCGTCTTCGACCTCATCGCTGCAGAGGCGACGGGACGCGAACGGGGCGGAGCTCTCTAACTGGCGGCCTGGAGCGGGTGCTTGCGCGGGCGGCCACGCTTGGCCGGGCCAAAGGTGACCACCTCGAGCGGCCGGACGCGCTCCCACTCGTCCAGGAACACCCCGCCGCCGCAACGGGTACAGCAGATACGGCCTTTGGCCGTGAGTCGGGGGCCATCAGTATTGGGGGCGGCGCGGAAGTTCTGAAGCGTCATCCTGTCGCCGATCTGTCCTTCGATCTGCCCGGAGACGAAGCCGCACAGATAGCACTTCACGTCGGCGCGCAGTAGCGATCGCATCACACACCTCCCGCCGATACCGCGCCACCCGTTGAGGGGGGGGCATGGCGCCCGAGCAGCTGCGTTGCCTCCCTACCAGCGCCCAGCTCCTGACAATCGAGCCAGGTCGAGAAGATCGCCTTCGAGACGAGCAGGCGCGAAGCATCATCGAGCGGATTGCCGCAGGCTGCCGCCTCAATGGCGAGGAGATGGCGCAGCCGGGCGAGCAACATCACAGCGAGCGGGTCGTGCGGCGGCTGTGCGCGTTCCATGACTTCTCCGAACGGGGCAACCAGCTTGCAGAGAACATGCCAGCGACCCCGTTTCTGACCCCCCAAGGCCGCCGGGGCGGCTCATGATCTGTTCACCATTAAGTACGTTTGAGGTGCCCAAAAGGTTCCGTTCCTCACAGGAACCGATGTGGGCACGGTTGAGAGGCGTGGTAGTGACGCCCCGGCCGGGCGCAGCTCAGCGGCTGAGCACCGCCCAGATCAGGAGGAATCCGGCCCCGAGCACGAGCAGCATATTCAAGTGGCGCCAGCTTCGCAGCAGCTCGGCGCGGAACAGCGCCGCCTCGCGGGCCTCGCGCTCCCGGTCGCGCGCCAGGGCTGCCGCCCGCGGCGGCGCCGCTGGCCGGCTCGTGGCGGCGCGCTCGCTACCCTCCTCGGCCGATTCAGCACCCCCGGCGGCTGGCGCTGCTCCTTGGAGACTCAGCTCCTGTGGCTCGGGGTTCGCGGTGGGCGCCCAGGCGGCGTCGCCCGCGCGCTGGTAGCGCCACCGCCCCAGGGCGGAGAGCGCCAGTAGCGCCAGGGTGATGCCGAGCGCTAGGCGGGGGCTGACCGATTCGCCAACGGCGATCATCGCCAGCGCCAGGACGAAGAAGAGCAGCTCGATGAAGAAAACCATTCAGCTTCCCCGGCGGGGGCGGGCCGCCCTAGCGCCAGCCCTGCGCTAGGGCTCAGCGCCGCTCGGGGTCGGCCGTACCCCTACTATAGCCCCGGCTGCGGTCCCACCAGCGAATCGCCGCTCCGGTGCTGTGCCCTGCTCGCGGAGCGGACAGGCGCCGCGGGCGCGTATAGAATGGCGGCAAGAGCGAACACGGCAGCGGAGCGCAGAGGCCGGCGCAAGCGCGGCGCGGCCGCGAGCCAAATGGAGGGTGCATGGCACGCGCGAAAACGATGCCACCTCGCCACCGCGAGCTGGGCCTGTCCGACCAGCAGGTGCGCGAGCTGTACCGCACCATGGTGCTGGCCCGGGTAATCGATGAGCGGCTCTGGATTCTCTCTCGCCAGGGCAAGGCGCACTTCGTCCTGACCAGCCGCGGCCACGAGGCGGCGCAGGTCGGCTCAGCGCTGGCGCTGCGGGTCGGCTACGACTACGTCTTCTCCTACTATCGCGACATGGCGCTGGGGCTGGCACTCGGCTTCACCCCGGACGACATCTTCCTCTCCGTGCTCGCTCGCCAGGGCGACATCATGTCTGGCGGCCGGCAGCTCCCCAACCACCTGTCGTCACGGCGGCTGCGCGTGGCCACGCAGTCCAGCTCCGTGGCCAGCCAGATCCCTCACGGGGCTGGCGCCGCCTACGCCGCGCGGGTGCTCGGGGAGGATTTCGTCGCCATCACCTACTTTGGCGATGGCGCCACCTCCAAGGGCGACTTCCACGAGGGGCTCAACTTCGCCGCCGTCTGGAAGCTGCCGGCGATCTTCTTCTGCGAGAACAACGGCTGGGCGATCTCTGTTCCACTCGACAAGCAGATGGGCACCGCCACCGTCGCCGAGCGGGCCGCCGCCTATGGCATCCCCGGCGTGCGGCTGGACGGCTGCGACCCGCTGGCGGTGTACGCCGCCACGCGCGAGGCGGTCGAGCGTGCCCGGCGCGGCGAGGGGCCAACGCTCATCGACGCCGAGGTGGTGCGCCTCACCCCGCACTCCTCTCAGGATGACGACCACTATCGCACCCGCGACGTGCTGGACGAGGCGAAGCGGCGCGACCCGATCCCCCGCTTTCGCCGCTACCTGGAAGAGCAGAACCTGCTCGACGAGGCGGAAGACGCGCGGCTGTGGGATGAGCTGCGGGCGGAGGTGATCGCCGCCCAGGAGCGCGCCGAGGCGGCTCCGCCCCCGCCACCGGAGGAGGCGCGCCGGCACCTGTTCGCCGCGGAGGGGCGCTGAGATGGCCCAGCTCACCTTCATCGAGGCGCTCCGCGAAGCGCTGCGACTGGAGATGCAGCGCGATCCCCGGGTTGTCATCATGGGCGAGGACGTAGGCACCAAGGGCGGCGTCTTCCGCGTCACCCAGGGGCTCCAGACCGAGTTCGGCGAGCTGCGGGTGCTGGACACCCCGCTGGCCGAGGTTGGTATCGCCGGCGCGGCCATTGGCGCCGCGTTCGCCGGGCTGCGCCCGGTGGCCGAATTCCAGTTCGCCGACTACATCCACCCCGCCTGGGACCAGATCGTCAACGAGGCGGCGACCATCCGCTATCGGAGCTACGGCGACTGGAGCTGCCCGGTCGTCTTCCGCGCTCCCTCCGGGGCCGGCGTGTTCGGCGGACTGTACCACTCCCAGAGCGTGGAGGCCTACTTCGCCCACGTGCCGGGTCTCAAAGTGGTCGTCCCGGCCATCCCGGCCGACGCCAAAGGGCTGCTGGCCGCGGCGATCCGCGACGACGACCCGGTCGTCTTCTTCGAGCACAAGAAGAACTACCGCCGCTACCGCGAGGACGTACCGGACGGCGAGTACGTTCAGCCGCTCGGCGTCGCTCGGCTGGACCGCCCCGGCACAGATCTCTCGGTCATTACCTACGGTATCGGGGTCTATTGGGCACGCGAAGCGGCGGACCAGGTGGCGAGCGAGGGCCTCTCCACGGAGATCCTCGACCTGCGCACCGTCGCGCCGCTAGACCGCGAGGCAATCGCCCGCACGGTGCAGAAGACGGGCAAGGCGCTGGTGCTGCACGAGGACAACCGAACGCTTGGCGTCGGCGCGGAGGTGGCGGCGTTCATCGCCGAGGAGCTGTTCGAGAGCCTGGACGCTCCAGTAGTCCGGGTCGCCGCCGCCGACTGCCATCTCCCGTTCGCCGAGAGCCAGGAGGCAGAGATCATCCCGAACCCCACCCGGGTGGCCGCGGCACTGCGGCGCCTGGCCAGCTACTAACGGTCTTTTCTGGGGCTGGTGGACGCTTCCCGCGTGGCGCGGAGATCTGCCGGCGGCCTGGCGGCTCTGGCCCGCGTGGCGAGGAGTCGCTACAGTCCTCTGGCACCAGGACGGAGCGGAGGAGCGGCCTCCCGGTAGACGGTCGCCACGGCGGCGGACCAACTGGGTGGTGATGCCAGGAGCAGGTTGAGGGAGCAACATGGGAGACGCGGTACGGGTAGGAATGCTGGGGCTGGGTGTGGTCGGCTGCGGTGTGGCGCGCGCGCTGGACGAGAAGGCAGACGCCATCGCTCGCCGGGCCGGCCGACCGGTACACCTGGCGCGGGTGCTGGTGCGTGACCCGCAGCGGCCGCGCGAGTACACCCCGCGGGCGCCACTAACCGCTGACCCGGCGGAGATCCTGGAGGACGCGGGGATCGACGTGGTCGTCGAGGTCCTGGGCGGTGAGCAGCCAGCCTGCGAGTATATCCTGGCGGCGATCCGGCGGGGCAAGCACGTGGTCACCGCGAACAAGGAGGTGATGGCGAAGCACGGGCCGGCCATCCTGGCCGCCGCCGCCGAGCAGGGCGTGGACGTTGGCTTCGAGGCGAGCGTCGGCGGCGGGATCCCGCTGATCGGCCCATTCCGCCTGGACCTGCTCGCCAACGAACTGACCTCCGTCGCTGGTATCCTGAACGGCACTACCAACTACATGCTCACCGCGATGGCGACCGGGACGCAGACCTACGCTGAGGCGCTCGCCGAGGCGCAGCGGCTCGGGTACGCCGAGCCAGACCCGGGCAACGACGTGGAGGGAATCGACGCCGCCTACAAGCTGACGATCCTGGGCTCGCTCGCCTTCCACACCCGGGTGAGCCCGAGCGACGTCTATTACGAAGGCATTACCCGGCTGGCGCCCAGCGACTTCCGCTACGCCCGCGAGCTGGGCTACGCCATCAAGCTCCTGGCACTGGGCCGGCTGGTGGACGGCGCCGTCGAGCTGCGGGTCCACCCGGCGTTCGTTCCCCGCTCGAGCATGCTGGCCGCAGTAGACGGGGTGTATAACGCGGTGCAGGTCGAGGGCGACCTGGTGGGGCGAGTGCTGTTCTACGGCCGCGGGGCCGGCCCGGGGCCGACCTCCAGCGCAGTGGTAGCGGACATTATGGACCTGGCTCAGCGAGTGGGTATCAGTGGCCCGGCTCGGCTTGTGCCGCTGGCGCCCACCGAGCATCGGCCGATTCGGCCGATGCGCGACGTCCGGACACGCTACTACGTGCGCATCGTCGCCGTGGACCGGCCGGGTGTCATTGCCGCCATCGCTGGCATCTTCGGCGAGCTAGACGTCAGCCTCGCCTCGGTGCTCCAGAAGGAGGACGTGGTGCTGGAAGAGGGCTCCCGCTACGCGGAGATCGTCTTTCTCACCCACGAGGCGCGCGAGGCGGCGGTGCAGGACGCGATTGGCCGGATCGCCGCGCTGCCGGTCGTCCATCACATCGGCTCGCTCATCCGGGTGGAGGGTTGAGCCGAAGCGCGGGAGGCTGCCATGGCGCGGACACGTCTGTCAGATGAGGAGGTCGCCGGCCGGCTGGCAAAGCTGAGCGGTTGGGAGCTGGTCGGCGGAGAGCTGCGCAAGACCTACGTGCTGAAAGACTTCTCGCAGGCGATGCTGTTCGTCGGCGGGGTGGCGCTGCTGGCCGAGGCGGCCGGCCACCACCCGGACCTCACCATTCGGTGGAACAAGGTCACGCTGGCCCTGACCACGCATGACGCGGGCGGGCTGACGGACAACGATTTTCGACTGGCGGAGCAGATCGACGCGCTGCCGCGCCCGAGCTAAGCGGGCAGCCGCCTGCGTCGATCATCTGGGCGGCTGAGCCAGCGCCACGTGCAGCGCCACCCGCTTCTCATCGCCGTCGTCGACCCCGGCGACAACCCGGTACGTGCCCGGGCCGGGCAGCTTCCAGCCGACGTTGAGCGCGAACATCGCTCGGAAGGACTGGCCAATGGTCACCTCTGCCGGAGCGCCGATGTTCATCGCTGCCCTCAGCTCGGTCAATTGGACGCCGTCCTCATCCTCAAGCGCAATGCGGAGACGGTGATCGCGGTAAAGCGCGCTCCAGGGGATGAGAACCCCGATCGCCAGGGCGAATCCAACGGGCTGGGAGACATCAAGCAGGTTGAGCCGGTCCCAGCCGCCGCCCATCATGTAGAGCTTGCCATTGATCACCTCGGCGCGGTCTGCCAGGATCAGGAAATCGATGGTGGGCTGCTCGAGCGCATCCGTGGCTGCACCTCCAGGTGAGCAGCAGTACTGAATAGTCTTCGATCCAGCGCGGCGGCGCAAGCAGGGCTGCCCGTCTCCGCGGGCCGGGCACCGCGGCGTACCACCTGGGCCGCTGGGCCAGAGCAACCTCGACAGTGGCCGCACACGAGCGGAGTCTGCCCCCGGCACCAACAGGACCAAGAAGGATGTGACGACGCCGTCATGCGCCCATAGCAGTTTACAGCAATTTTACAGTCAGTTAACTGATCTCAAGATGCTTCAGAGAATACAAGTTACTTCTGGATGCCCGATCGGCGCGTAGCCCGAGGGGACCATCGTCTTTCCCAGAACGTACCTCCGGCCGCCACTTTACCCCTCCATCTCAGACAAAGGCCCTGGTAGCCTCCCCGCTACCAACTGTGCCTTTGGAGCTCACTTTGATCACGCGTATCTCTGCTCTTCTTGCGAGCTTCGTGCTCACGCTGGTACTGGCTGTCCCGGTGTCCCCGCTCACTGCTCAGGCGGCTCCGCTCCACTCAGCCACCGAGTCGACCTCAGCCGCCTCAAGTGGGCGAGGGGATCAGTTCGGGGTGAACATGGGAGGCGGCGTATTCGATCAGTTCCGGGCTCAGGCACAGCGCCAGGCTGGCGCGGCCGGCGTCGGGGCCGGCTGGGTCCGCGAAGGCTGCGACTGGTCCAGCGTCGAGCCCTCGCCTGGCCAGTGGACCTGGAGCGCCTGCGACAGCCTGATGTCCGACTCTAAAGCCGCCGGGCTGCAGCCGCTGCTCCAGTTCTTCTACTCCGTCCCCTGGTGCACTACCGCCGACGTCCCCGGCCTGTCGGTCGGGACGATCGCCCACTATCCCCCCTGCGATTACACCCAGTATGAAGACTTCATCTTCCATCTGGTCAGCCGCTACGGTCCCAACAGCAACGGGCTGGCCGATGGCGACCCGAACTACGGCCAGAACCTGGTCCACTACTGGGAGGTGGGCAACGAGCCAGACGTGAAGGGCTCCTTCCTGCTGCCAGGTTCGATTCCGGAGTCGCAGGCCGCTTCGACCTATGCCCTGATCCTGTATCACGCCCACTCGGCGATCAAGCGGGCCGATTCGAGCGCACAGGTGCTGTTCGGCGGGCTGGCCCTCAACCTGGGCAGCACCAGCCCCACCTACCGGTCGACGTTCTTCCAGGATGTACTGAACGATCCGACCTATCCCGGGGCGAGGTATTTCGACATCGCCAACTTCCACAACTACGGCAGCAAGCTGGACGCACTCAACAAGATGAACGCTGTCCGGGCCAACCTGGCCAGCGTCGGCGCCTCCAAGCCGGTCTGGATCACCGAGGCGGGCTATCCCTCGGACACGAGCCGCCAGAGTCTCACGAGCTACTATCCGACAGGTGAGGCGGGCCAGGCAGCCTACCTGCAGGACCTGCTGTTCTACAGCATCTCGCCCGACGTGGGTGCGGCCAAGGTGTTCTGGTTTGACTCAGAGGATACGGCCACCGATACCACCGCGTACTGCACCGATGGCCTGCTGTACATCTCCGGCTACCAGTGCAACCAGCGCGGCCCGGCCCCGAGCAATGCCACCCTGGTCGCCAAGCAGGCGGTGGCCACCTACACCAACGTCATCGCCCTAACCGATTCCACCCCGCCGACAGCCGCGCTGGCCAGCCCGGCTCCGAACAGCCAGGTGAGGGGTAAAGTCATCCTGACTGCCACCGCCGGGGACAACATCGGCCTGGCCAAGGTCGAGTTCTACGTGGATGGTGCCCTGCTCCAGACCGACCTCTACCCGCCCTACGAGGCCGGCTGGGATACGACCACACTACCTGCCGCTTCGACCCACACCATTGTGGTCAAAGCCTACGACCTGCTCTGGAATGTCACCTCCTCCGCCCCGGTGACACTCACTGTGCAGGATACCACCGCGCCGACCGTGGCGCTGACCAGCCCAACCCCGGGCAGCACTGTCACGGGCCTGGTTCCCCTGACCGCGACCGCCTCTGACAACGTCGGGGTCACCAAGGTCGACTTCTTCGTCAATAGCACGCTGATCGGCACCGCCACGGCTGCCCCGTACACCGTCAATTGGGACACCACGTCGTATCGCCAGGGGACGACCTATTCGCTGTACGCCCGGGCCTACGACGCCGCCGGCAACAGCACTAAGTCCGCCGTCGTCAGCGTCACCCTCGCCGATACCGTCGCCCCCACCACCACCGTCTCGTCGCCGTGGAATGGCGCCACGGTCACCGGGACGGTCAATATCCAGGCGACCGCGGGGGACAACGTCGGGGTGACCAAGGTGGAGTTCTACGTGGACGGGAGCTTGCTCGGGACGGATACCACCCGGACGTACAGCACGAGCTGGAACACCACCGGGCTGACGCAGGGCTCGACGCACACCCTGACCACCAAGGCCTACGATGCTGCTGGCAATGTCGGCCTGTCTGCCCCGGTCACCGTCACGATCCGCGATGTGACGGCTCCCACCGTCCAGATCACCTCGCCCGACGATGGCAGCACGGTGACTCGTGGGACCACGGTCACGGTGACGGCGACTGCATCGGACAACGTGGGGGTGACCAAGGTCATCTTCAAGCTCAACGGAAGTGCCCGCTGCACCGTCACCGCGGCTCCCTACACCTGCACCTGGAGCGTGCCGATGACGACAGGAGTGCAGTACACCTGGACCGCGGAGGCGTACGACGCAGCCGGCAACCATACCACCTCTCCAGGGGTAACGGTCACCACCTCCAAGTGATCGTCGTCTGACCCCGCGTGTGCGCCTCCTGCCGAATCTCTCGGCAGGAGGCGCAGCTTTCAGAGGATCGGAACGCTCGGGGTGGTGTCCAGGCGTTCCGATCCTTCACGCTGGGCGACGGATAGCATCCTTCCCGGCGAGGGGCGATTCGCTCGCGTTTACCTCTCTATAAAGTAGCGGCAATGTGAGACTGGTACGCTATTGTAGGAGTAGAACTGTTGAAGACGTCGCTGAGGCCCTGTGAGCTTCGCCAATGGCTGGATTTGTGACGATTCTGAAACGTATTGGCCCATAGGAGCTGGAGCATGAATGGCCAAGATTCACTGGCACGGACTTCGTGGCTATGCAGCGCCGAGCTGAGGCGCCCGGTAGATCCTCGGGTTACGCCTCGCGCACGGCAGGTGCTCCTGCCGCTGTCCCTGCTGCTGAGCGCGCTCCTGGCCCTCGTGTGGTTGTTCCCAACGACAGCGGGAGCGCAGGCCGCACCGAGCGGCGCAGACGTGTATGGCATCAACTTCAACGGGGTTCATCAGGGGCCGAACAAGCTCCAGGCGCTGATGCTGATCCACCAGGCCGGCGTGGTCTGGATCCGAGGGGTACCGTGCAACTGGCGCGACGTGCAGCCGCGTCCCGGGCAATGGAACTGGAGCGCCTGCGACGAGAATCTGAACGACGTCACGAGCGTGGGGATGCAGCCGGTGGTGCTGTTCTCCTATTCCACCTCCTGGTGCACCACGGCCAGTCCCGGTGCACGGAGCCTGCACTGGTACCCGCCATGTGATTACCAGCAGTTCTCCAACTTCGTATTTCACCTGGTGGCCCGCTATGGCGCGACGCCCCACCCCGAGCTGGAGGGCGACGGCGGCGGCCCCTATGGCCAGGGCAAGGTCCAGTACTGGGAAGTTGGCAATGAGCCGGACGTGCCCGGTTCGCTCGCGCTTCCCGCGGGCAGCTCGCCGCAGGATGCCGCCAGCATCTACGCGCATCTCCTGCGCGCCGCGCACGATGCGATCAAGTCCGCGGATCCGAACGCGCAAATCCTGATCGGGGGGCTGGCGCACGGTGGCGGCGCAGGCCAGACACAGCGCCCGGATTTCCTGCGGGCGGTTCTGGCCGATCCCACGTACCCCGGTGGCGAGAGCTTCGACGTGATGAACTTCCACACCTACGGCGATCAGGCGACGTTCCAGCAGGAGCTGCAGTCGGTGCACGCGGCATTCGCCCAGGCCGGGGTGCCGGAGAAGCCGATCTGGGTGACCGAGGCCGGACACGCCTCCGATCCAAACCACCCCAGCTTCCAGTTCGCCGACCCGCGCTACGCCAACACCGAGGCCGGACAGGCGAACTGGATCCAGGACATGCTTCCGTACATCGTGTCACAGGGCGTCCAGCGCGTCTTCTACTACACCATTGCCGACGACCCGCTGGACACATCAACGAAATACTGCACCGATGGCCTGCTGTACATCCCCGGCTACCAGTGCAACCAGGCCGGGCCGGCGCCCCAGGACGCCACCTGGACCCCGAAGCAGGGGTTTGCGACCTTCGCAAGCCTGCTCGCCGGGCCAGCCCCCACGCCGGCGGCTCCGGCTGCCGAGGCACAGCCCAGCCAGTAGACCGGGCCGCCCGGCGCGGGACCGGAGCCTGCTCGGCCAGCCGATACCCGTCTGGCTGGTTCCTGGCCCCCACCCCGCGCTCACCCGGGAGACAGGGGACACCGGCGGGAAGGGCAGGCCCCCAGGGAAGCACGCCGGCGCGCGTCGATGTGCCCACCGCGCTACCATACCTCCCGACCGGGCCGTTGCCCGGCCTTGCCACGGGTACTGGCCCGATCGCCTGGCAGCTCTTGGGAGAGAGCGGCACGGGCAGCACGCTGTGAACCTGGAGAGGGCACGACATGACTGCGAACGATCCCTCCGCACCCGGCACGTCTCCTGGGCCGGCGCGCCTGCTCGATGCTCTGCGCCTCGACGGCCGGGTGGCCTTCATCACCGGGGCCGGCTCGGCCCGCGGGATCGGCCGCGCCATAGCGGAGATCTTCGCCGCCGCGGGCGCGGCGGTTGGGCTAGCAGACCTGGATGGGGCCGGCGCCGAGGCCAACGCCGCGGCGCTGCGACGTCTGGGCAGCCGAGCGCACGGGGTGCAGCTCGACGTGACCGACCCGGCCTCCGTCGCCCGGGCGGTGGCGACGGTCGAGCAGGCGCTCGGCCCGATCGACGTCCTGGTCAACAACGCTGGAGTAACCAGCTCCACCCCGATCTGGGAGCTGAGCCCCGGCGAGTTCGACCAGGTGCTGAGCGTCAATGTCCGCGGCGGATTCCTCTGCTTGCGGGCGGTGCTGCCCGGGATGATGCAGCGTCGCTCCGGCTCAATCATCTGGCTCAGCAGCGTCGCCGGCAAGCAGGGCGGCGGGGTGTTCGGCAGCAGCCATTACGCCGCCAGCAAGGCGGCGGTGATCGGGCTGTGCCAGGGAGTAGCCCGCGAGCTGGGCCCCTACGGCATTCGCAGCAACGCCATCGCGCCCGGCCTAGTGCTGACCGGGCTGGTCGCCCGCAGCAGTAGCCCGGAGCTGGAGGACCAACTCCACCAGCGGGTGGCGAGCGCTGTCCCGCTCCGCCGCGCCGCCCAGCCCGAGGACGTCGCCTACGCCGCGCTCTACCTCGCCTCCGACGCCTCGGCCTACGTTACCGGGGAAATCCTGGATGTCAACGGCGGCGCCTACTTCGACTAGCGCTCTGACGGGCGTGGATTCACACCCTGGGCGTACCCTCTAGCGGTGCTGGCCCCCGAATCGAGCGACCTGAGCCGCACGCTGGCAGCGGGATGAGAAAGAGGCGCGCCGATGCTCCATCGGATAGGTGTCCTGCTGGGCTATCTCGGCATCGCGCTGGTCGCGATTCTGCTCGGACTGCTCATCAGCGGAGGCATTACCGGCACGCACTGACCGGCTCCACCGCCTGGCTGTCCTGAGTAGCGCCCTGCGTTCCGCACCGGGCAGGTCGGTTGCTGCTTCACGCCACGCTTGCCACAATGGGGCACCATCGCCACCGCCGGGATTCCGGACCGTGGCGCGCGAGCGAGGAGGTGCCCGTGGCGTCAACCGACCTCTGTTTCCTGCCGGCCACCGCGCTGGCCGCCGCTATCCGCGCGCGCGAGGTTTCGCCGGTTGAGGTGGTCGACGCAGTGCTCGCCCGGATCGAGCGGCTCAACCCCGCACTCGGCGCCTACATCACCGTGACCGCCGATCAGGCGCGGGCCGACGCCCGACGCGCCGAGACGGCTGTGACGCGGGGCGAGCCGCTCGGCCCGATCCACGGGGTGCCGGTGGGGATCAAGGACCTGATCAATATGCGCGGGGCGCCCAACACCCGCGGCTCGCTTATCTACAAGGACTACTGGCCCGAGGAGGACGCACCCAGCGTCGCCCGCCTGCGCGCCGCGGGCGGCATCCTGCTCGGCAAGACGAACACCCCGGAGTTCGGCCACCGCGGCTCGACCGACAACCGGGTCTATGGTCCCTGCCGCAACCCGTGGCGGCTCGACCGCACCCCCGGCGGCTCCAGCGGCGGTGCCGCCGCGGCGGCCGCGGCCGGCCTGGGCCAGCTCCAGCTCGGCACCGATGGCGCCGGGTCCGTGCGCATCCCGGCCGCGTTCTCGGGCATCGTCGGGCTGAAGCCACAGCACGGCCGCGTCCCGGTCTCTCCAACGGGCTACCTGGAGAGTATCTCCCACGTCGGGCCGATGGCCCGCACCGTCCGCGATGTCGCGCTGATGCTCGACGTGATCGCCGGCCCGGACGACCGCGACCGCTTCTCGCTACCGGCGAGCGGGGCGAGCTACCTGCGCGCCTGCGAAGGCGGCATCCAGGGACTGCGCGTGGCCTGGAGCCCCGACCTGGGCTACGCGACCGCCGCCCCGGAGATCCTGCGGCTCTGCCAGGCAGCCGCGCAGCGGTTCGCGGAGCTGGGCGCGCACGTGGAAGAGGCCTCGCCCGGGTTCCCCGACCCGCACGCCGAGATCGAGTATCCGATCTTCTACGGGGGGCTGGGAACGCAGATTCGCGATCTCCCGCGCGAGCAGTGGCCGCTGCTCGATCCGCTCCTGCTAGAGATCGAGCGCGAGACGCGTGGCCTGACGTTCGACGACTGGATCCGAGCGCAGATGGCCCGTGCTCGGCTGTGGGACACGACCCGGCGCTTCTTCGAGCGCTATGACCTGCTGCTCACGCCAACAGAGCCGATCCCCGCGTTCGACATTCGGTTGGAGGGGCCGAGCGACGTCCTCGGCCGGCCGGGCGCGCGCCTGGCCTGGACACCGTTCACCTACCCCTTCAACCTGACACAGCAGCCGGCGATCAGCGTCCCCTGCGGCTTCACCAGCGAGGGACTGCCGGCTGGGCTCCAGATCGTCGGCCGCCGCCACGATGAGGCGACGGTGCTGCGGGCAGCGGCCGCGTATGAGGACAGCACCGACTGGAAGGAGCGCCGGCCGCCGGAGGAGCTGCCGGGGTGAAGCGGGCCTGTCTCGCCCTGGCGCTGCTGTACCTGCTGCTGCCGGGCCATCCGAGCGCCTGGTCCACGGGGCTGCCGCTCGGCCCGTTCTGGCTCGCCCTCGGCATCGCGCTCGTCGTCGGCTGGATCGCGCTCGGGGTGGGACACCCGAGCATCCCCGGCGGCCCCCAGCTGTGGCGGGCGCTCGCCCTGCTCCTGGCACTGCTGTGCCTGGCGAAGCTGGCCGCCTGGTCCGTCTCCCCCACCCCGGGCCTGGTCGCTCGCTACTACACCTTTGACGAAGGGCAGCGGCTCGCCACCCCGGAGCGCTCGACCGATTTCCTCTGGCTCCCAGACGCCACCCGCATCGACCGACGGCTGGGGCTCAGCGGTGAGGGCTTCCCGCTGTACTTCTTCAACAACAACCAGCGCTGGAACCAC
>Ga0070741_10003373_pt1 | contig 39845 bp, 30 predicted proteins | sample Coa_R1_4_FD_66440 | JGI IMG/M metagenome (GOLD analysis project Ga0070741, IMG submission 66440) | Surface soil microbial communities from Centralia Pennsylvania, which are recovering from an underground coalmine fire - Coalmine... | ecosystem: Environmental > Terrestrial > Soil > Unclassified ...
ACCCAGACTCTGGATAATTCCCAGGATCTCCTGGGCGCGGCGCTCGGTCCACGCATTTACGATTTTCCGCTCCTCAGCCTGCTGCCAGTGCGAATTCCAGAATTCGCGCTGCACCTCGATGCTAGGGATGCGTGCCTTCGCGTGCATGTAGCGGTTGAGCCCGTAGCTCAAAATCGATCGAACCGATAGTTGACAGCAACATAGCCACCAAAGGGGTTGCTCCATCATTATTGGTTAAATCTCAATCGTTTCAGTAGGTTGATGTGTATTGGCCGTATGACAGAGGATTCTGGAGTAACGGCTGCTTCCCAAGATTGGAAATCTTTTACACAGGAATCTTTCTTTTGTATTCATTAATCTCCATCAAAGATAGGGTCCTTAAGTGAGAAAAGCGGAATCGGAAGGTCGATTCCCGCTATATGCAATCATTTGTCCTATACCTGCCGAAAAGCGCCCCGCTTCCTCACTAATTAACTGATAATGCATGCATTGTAGATTTGTATTTGGCAGCAGGATTGCACAGATAAGAGGCGCAGGCTGGGCGGTATGTCTGAAGGTGCACCTGAGGGAAAAGGGAGAACGACCCGTGTCCAAGGTTCTGTACGCATCAAAGTTAATCTTCCCGGTTCTAATCGTATTGGCTTTCTCAATGGTATCCGTGCCAACGGCCTCTGCGGACAATATTTTGGATTTCGCTTGTAGCGGCACAACACAGTGCAATGGCACAATCGGCAGCTTTTTAGGGAATTGGGGCATTACCAACTTTGACTCAACGGGCATCACGCTATATCAGGGTGCGGGTTCTGGCCCTTATTCACCCACTACGCCGTTTCAACTGACGTTTAACACATCTACCGGAGCAATCGGCCTCACGAGCGGAAGCGACACACTCTCGGGGTATATTTCCAGCTTTGGCATATTCTCGGGTAATTCGACCAAAGATTTGATGTTGACAGCCAATTGGACGAATCTGACTCCAGCGGCACAGGCCTTCTTGGACAGCACAATTGGGGCGGACAGCGGCTTCCTGATTTATCTTAGTAATTCGGGTGCAGTATCAAGCGCCGACATTACTATTACCGCGCCGGAGCCGGGATCGCTACTCCTTCTGGGCACTGGCTTATTCGCCCTCGGGGCGTTGATCAAGCGCAAAGTAAATCTTTCTTAATTGTTGTTGAAAGGTCGATTCTCCCAAGCTAAGGGGGCAAACTGGACTCGGCCATTTTAAACGTCCAGCCTCCTTAGCTGCTGTGTTGTAATACGGATCCTCACGTAGTCAGCTACTGCCTCAGATTCCAGCCATCGCGGATCGAGTTCGTTTTCTATTCAGGAAAAATCGTCACAGAACTCTGGATTTGCTACCTTTGCCGGGTGAGCTACATCGACCTTGTTTTCCCATCGCTGGTATTGCTTCTTATCGCGGCGTGGGTACACACCTGCCGCCGCCTTGGCTATCGACCGTGGTTCTTTTCGCTTGCAGTTGCGGGACTCGTGATCATCTCCTTGCCGGTCCTGGCTGCGCTGTTCGCGGCACCTCTTGAGTCGCGGTACGATCGGCATCGTTTAGCTGACCAAGGGGAAGCCATTGTCGTTCTGGGTGGAGCCTGCGACACGCCCGATCCGCAGCACCCCTTCCCACCCCTCGCAGCGGACAGCTACAGTCGATCATTCTACGGCGCGCTACTGTTCCGGTCACAACGCCCTCGGCCTATTCTCGTAACCGGATGGGAATGTGCTGTTCTTATGGCTCACTACCTGGAACGAGAGGGCGTGCCGAGCGGTTTGATCCTTGAGGAGAATTCTGCACGAAATACTCATGAAAACGCATCATTCTCATCGAAAATCCTGCAGGCGAGGGCCATCCGAAAGGTGACGCTGGTGACAGATGCGAAATCGATGCTTCGGGCTGAACTTTGTTTCCGGAGAGAAGGGCTCGAGGTAGTCCCATATCCCGTCGGGTTGGGAACATTGGACTTCAGCATCCTTTCAATACTTCCAAGTTGGCAAGCTATTCGTGCCAACAGCATTACTGTCCATGAAGTACTCGGTTTGCTTTGGTACAAGCACAAGGGATACATCTGAGAGCAGTTTGACTTGCCTGTAGGGATCATCGTCCCGGGCCGCCGCATCATCCGACTCAAGCTGAAGGCCTGTAGAGCTGATCGTTAGCGCCGCGTGAAGCTTGCTGCCATAGAAACATGACTCAGGAAATCGTTAATTACGGAAGACGCCGCTGCTTCTCCCGCAGCTTGCTCAAAGGAGAGAGCGATCAAATCGGAAATATCTGTAACCCCCGCCAAACGCGCCTTCGCATGCAGGATTTTGTCACGATACGGATTTGAAGTGAATTCTCCGTCCACCCAGTACCATGTCCAGACGACTCGTGTGATATCACCGGATCGAAATACCGTGCGGTTCACCGTGAGTGGTTTTTGGTCCACGAGAACGATTTCGCTTCGCTGCGAAGTTAAGACCCAGCCCGGTCCGCCGAAGAAGGCGCGATCCGCAGCGACTAATTCCTCTCCCCGATGCGCGCTTCCGTAAGAGCCAATGTAAAGTTGCATTCTGGCCAATTCATTCGAATAAGTCGCTGTGAATTGTCTATCCGCGTCCATTGAGACCGGCATCCATTCTCCCGTATACCGCTGTTCCAGATTCCATGGTTCCCTAGGCGCTGGCGGGGCGAATTCCTTCCCGTTGCCGCCCTCCCTTACCCTTGAAAACTCCTGTGATGCACTAGGGGCGAACGCCGAAAGTAAGATGAAGGACAATGAAACGAGAACCAACTTTGGCCAGCTATGTAGGTACCTGCCGGCCGGGAATGTCGGATACTTCTGCGCATTCGGTACTTTCGCTTCAAGACCGGAATGCGGAACTTCGCGCCACAACCAGCCCAACGAAAAGAGCACAAGCGTCACGATGCTGAAGAAGACCCACCCATAAACCACGTGATCAATACCTGCAGCGAGCCGGACGCTTACCAAATAACCGAAAAGTATGATCGAGTAAACGCGAAACCCATTCGCCAAGATCGGAAGAGCGAGTGACCCGATCAAAAACAAAATACGATTCCTCCATTTTTGGTAGAAGAGAGCAGCAAAAAGACAACCTAACATGAAGGATGCAGTGAGGAATCGCAAACCGGCACACGCGCTCGCCACTTCCCAAGTTCCCGAAGGCGTGTAAATGACGGTTCCTTGAAGGACTGCGGGGACCTGCGATAATTGCAAGCCCTTTATCGCAAATCCGGCGGTGAATCTTTGTAGCGGCGGAATCAAACCGTCGCCTACCGGCACTGCAAAAATCAGAAAACTCAGAGGCAGGCGAAAGGATCTTACGACATTCTTGCCGAGTAACGCCCATACCACCAGCACCAATATGCTGATGAAGGCGAGCGCCTGAATCACCAAAACCCGGGCAAAATCCCCCACTAACCAAACAAGAATCAGAAGGGGCAAAATAAGCAGCGCGCTGTATTCGGAAAGTGGCTCAATGTCGGCGGCACGGCGGCGATATTTCCAGGCGAGATAGACGCTGATCAACGGAACCAGGAAGGCGTATGAGTAGGTATCGGTTTGCCAGACCCTGAGCAGGGATTCGATGGTACCGCGAAAGACAAAGATCACGCTTGCCAGCGTTAACAGGAACACCACGAAAGGAAATCGCCAAAGATTGCCTCGAGAAGCCTCTCTACCCTGTCCCGTGGAGTTTGGCGAGCAAGTATCGGGTGTTGCTCCTATTTTCGCGGCGACATCGGTCGTCAGGACATTTTTCATGACGGAATTCTGTGGGTGCAAATCGGCTGCCACGACGCGACTATGGCGAGATTTTCTAAAATCCACACATTATTGATGATGCAGTACTTACATTGCTGGCCGCCGCTGTTAGCCCGGCGACTGGGGATTTTGTGGTAGAAGTTTTCTCTCTACGAGCTTCGTTACTATTTTCTTTTGATTCTTAGGGTTAATGGAGTTCGTTATTCCCGCCATGGAAATGAATTACAACAGGCGTAGTTAATTCCGGCCCCCGTCGCGCATGGGTCAAGTTAAGCCTAATAATTTGTGTATGTTGCGGATATAACCCAAAAGAATCGTTGGTCCTTAGCTTGCACTTACCACGATGAGGTCCAAGGATCTCTGCAGCGGATAGGCCCGCCAAATAAAGAAATTAAAGAGAGGATGCACGAGACCCTCGTTGCCGACATGCCGAGAACCATGAAGATAGCTTATCACCACAGAACTCGGTCGACGGATGCTCAACGCATTCACATTCAAGAGATCGTGAACGCTCTCCTAGGCCTGGGACATGAGGTTGAGGTCATCTCGCTTATCCGTATTGACGCTGGACAAGATAACCCCAAGCGCGACGCCGGCGATGCCTTCTGGAAAAAGCTCGTGCGGCGAACGCCCTATGCCTATGAGATTGTGCAGTGCGCCTACAACTTAATTGGATTCCCGTTGCTGATGTGGAAAACTCTCCGAGGCCGCGCGGATTTCATTTACGAACGGTATGCGCTGTTTAATTTCGCCGGAATTTTGACGGCCAAGCTATGTGGCCTGCCGCTGATACTGGAAGTCAATTCTCCTCTCTCGTTGGAACAATATCGAGACCGGGAAATCAGGGCACAGAAATTCGCCCAGTGGGCGGAGCGCACCGTTTGCAATGCTGCCTCACAAGTGATCGTAGTTTCGACCCCGCTTGGGAGAATCCTGCAAAATATCGGCGTGAAGAGCGCCAAGATCCGCGTCATGCCAAACGGCGTGAATCTCGACAAGTTTCAAAAGCGGCCCGCATCGGCGGATTTGCGCAGGCAGTGGGGCCTCGAAGGGCAAATCGTGATCGGGTTCGTCGGCTGGTTTCGGAATTGGCACGGACTCGAACTCTTGGTGGAAGCTTTTCATAAATCCAAGCTGGCTAACCGGAATGTAAAGGTTCTTTTGATCGGCGATGGCCCTGCGATGGAAAGCCTGAAGACTTTGGTTCAGCACCATGATTTGCAACAAAGTGTTCTTTTTACGGGGCCACTGAGGCACGCGGAGGTTCCAGATTATTTGGACTTAATCGATATCGCTGTCCAGCCTGCGGCCGTGGAGTACTGCAGCCCGATGAAAATTTTGGAATACATGGCTCTCGGCAAGTGCATCGTGGCACCAAGGCAGGAAAACGTACAGGAGTTGCTGCGTGAAGGAGAGGAGGCCCTGTTCTTTACGCCGCAGGACGTCGACAGCATGGCGAGCGCGCTCGCTGCCCTGGCTATGGACCGCGAGAAGATAATTCGTATGGGGCGGCAGGCGCGTGCTGCCATCGATAATCGTGGATTTTTATGGACCGTCAATGCGCAGACCGTAATCGAAATAGCGCAGCGTCTGCTGCAATTTGGACCCCGAGAACTTACAAAACCTGCGCCTGGCTCTTTCTAAGCCAATCGTTTAAAGCTCATTGCTAGAAGCTCGGTTGACGGTGCTAGGGAAGGCAACGGACAATGTGCGGTCCCAACAGGCGCGTCAGCTGCACCGGCAGCTTTTGCCATGCCCGAATAGCCCATTTATATTTCGGGTTTTCCGTATTCAAGCCCGGCAGAGAGTATCCTTCCGGCAGCCAATAATCCCAGTACAGGGGCACTGTTTGCGCTCCCCACTGTAATTTGAAATCGTGCGTTCCTGATCCAACCGTGGACCTTCCAAAATCAAACAATTTGTAACCCTGTCCCGCGGCAAAACAAAATAGATTCCAATACAAGAACATGTTGGGTTTTAGTGGCAGGTACTTTCGTATCGATGAACTCCAAACGGCCTCGATCCTGTCGCGATGTCCGATCAGGAAAGATGCCGCCACCGGGCTATCCCCCTTCCGGACCACGCAGATGTGAACATCGCGCGGAAATGCTTCCAGAATATTAAAGAAGAAGTTTTTTGCGTAAACCGGAGTGCCCAGGTCGCGCATGTTTTCGGCGAAAATGGTGTAAAAATCGTCCAGGAAATCCTTCCCTCCAAATTCGGCTTTCAATTCGAAGCTCAGCGATTTACGCACCTTCGTCCGGATCTTTGTATCGAGCGCTTTCCACATTTGGTCTTCGGCGCGAAGAGGGAGAACTACAGTCACCTTGCTGGTCTTTTGTGGCAGGTCCAATCCTAAATTCTGACGATGCCGTAATTCCACATATTGCGCCTTGCACTTGCTGGCGATCCGGATCGCTTCATCCAACAGCGCACGACGGCTGAATTCGTCTTCCGCGACAATGCCTCCCGCATTTAGGAAAGGCATCGAGGTAACGAAGCTCCCAAAGATTCGGCTTTTTTGCCACACCAATGGCAGGATCCCACGCACCTGCGCGCGATCTTCAGCCATCAGGTAAAACGTGGACCATCCGAAGCTCTTTTCAATCACGCCTTTCCAATTCCACTGGTGGTAACTGGTGCATTCAGGATGGGCACGGACGAACTCCTCCCACCGGGTGGCTTGCCCATCTGTTGTGGCAAGCACTACTGTACTTGCCTGCTGCGGTTGGATTCCGGATGGGCCCAAACAGTTCACCGGTTCGGCCTCAGAGCCAACATAAGAGCTCGGTGAAACGAAATCAGGAGAGGTCTTCATCTCAGACCTTCACGGCTTCTTTCTGGCGAGGAGGCGTCCAGGCCGCTAGAAGATCGCCACGAAGACACTTGATGCATCCGATCAGCGAAGCCAGGTTCACCAGGCAGAAGTAGTATGGAAGCGAAAACACCCTCCAGCCCTTCGTCTTGTTCCTGGTTAGCCAGCCGATCACAGCCATCAGATAAAAAGCTGTCTGCAACAAGAATGCAAGTCGAAACAGGGGAAGTTTCCATTCGATGAGAGCTGAGAAAAACAAAATCAGCATAAAAGCCGGAGCCCACCAGCGAAGCAGTTTGTGTGAAACCAGTGAAAACCAATGCCGCGGCTCGACAAATGGATTTAGGATGCCCGGAACCCTCCGGAGCGCGTTCAAACTTCTACTTACGATTCTCACCTTGCGCCGGTATTCCTTGCGAAAGCTTTCTGCCGTTTCTTCATAACTGATGGCTTTCGGCTCAAACACACCGATGAATCCTCGCGCGATGATCTGCAATGGATTCAAGAAATCGTTGATATCCGTAGGCAAGAGCGGAAAGTAGAGGTCCCTGCGTATTGCATAAATTGCGCCGTCACCGCCAATGACAGAATGAAACAATGACTCTTTTTTCTTCAACCAAGTCTCCAATTTCCAGTAAAGCCCCTCGGCTTCGGCGGCCGAATTCAGCGAGATCTTCTCTACATAGCGGGCATTGCCCACCACATAGCCAACACGCGGATCTGCGAAATGCTTCACGAGTTGTCGAATGGCATCAGGTTCGTAAAGAGCATTGGCGTCCGAAAAGATCAGGATCTCGCCTGTTGCGCTTCTCACGCCGAGATTTAGACCGGCGGATTTGCCCAGCCGCTCTTCCTGACGAACCAGCTGAACGCCGCGATCTGTATATCGGCTGACGATTTCATCAGTGCCATCGTCTGAGCTATCCGAAATCACGATGATCTGCAGCAATTCCCTGGGATATTCAAGCCGCAGGGCATTCTCCAGCTTCGCCGAAATAACTTTCGCTTCGTTGTAAGCCGAAATAAGCAGAGTCACGTTTGGATCGGAAGGCGGAGCCGTCGCGCGAGATTTCTTCGCTCTTCGAGTGAACAACAGGAGCGCGAGGGGATAGCCGAAATAGACATATGCGAGCGCTGCGGCAGATACCCAAAAAGCAACTTGTGCGAGGGTTTGTACGTTCATGCCAAGCTCCCAACTGTCCCCAAATTCCAAAGAGATGGGCTGGACTTCATGGTTTAGTTCCGCCCTCTTCGGAAGCATCGCTGGCTAACGTTGATTGCTCCTGCACTGAACGGCCGATGGCTACTTTCAGTGAGCCGGTCGCCGGATCACGGTAGCTTATATAGAGGTTGTCGTGGGAATCGATGGTCATCCAGCTATATCGGTAGATGTCGCCAGTACTGCCAAGCACGACTTGAACACGCCATTCCTTACCATCCCAATAAGCGTGTTTAATTGCGCCTCCATCCTCATAGCCAATATGCGGCATGCCGCGGCTATCAAGCACCTGGAAGCTACGATAAGTCGCCCATCCCCCAAGGACCGTTGAACCCGACGCCAGACGGTCAACCGTTTCGATCTTCCACTTGTCGCCAGTTTGCGTGGCGTACTTGAGCGACCCAAAATCGTAATAGCTGATCGTCCACTGATTCTGTTTATTCAACAGCAGCGAATTACCCATGCCCCGGGCAGCGCCCTCCGGACCGGTATTCGTGATTAGCGGCGAATCAACTATGGAACTCACCCACGTTTTGCCATTCCAATACGCATACCGCAGTTCACCGTGCGGGAATTGGCTATAGGTGACATGTGGGAAGCCTTGATTGTCTAAAACAATGGAGTTCCATTTGCCCGCTTCCCCGTCAAAATCGACCGTTCCAACCATCCATGCCCCTTGGTCAAAAACCGCATGGCGCAGATGCAAGAACCAGGCATTATCCGCCGCATGGGTTTGATACCAAATTACGTGTGGCTGCCCGTCACTGCTGATAATCAGAGAACAGGAATATTCGGCCACGCCTGAATGCGGCGCAATGTCGACGATCGTCCATTGCTTTCCATCCCAAAAGGCGTATTTGACTTGCCGCGGCGTGTAGCAAATTTGCGGATTGCCGCGCGGATCAACGGCAATATACGAATAGAATTCCCCCAGATGGTCATCCAGCGGCAGTGTGTACCATTGCGAGGAATCCGCAGAGCGATAAGCGTAATTAAGCTGTCCAAAGTTTTTGTTCGTCGAATAGGCAACATGCAGATTGCCTCGCCGGTCAACGGCAATCGATGTAAATTTCACCGATGGATCCTGGTCCACCGTTTCAGCCGACCAGGACCAGCCATGACCGGCAAAAGTTGACGGGCACAGGCACAAAGCCGCCAAAAAACCACCAATACAATGCTTGAGGATTTTCAGCTTTGAATCGTTTCTCATAGCGTCCTCTCGAGCGTTAAAGTCGCAGTCACCCTAGGTCGAGGGCTGCTCGGCCAGCCTGGGGAACGCATGCTCGACTGGCGATTCGGAAGCCGAAAGAGCCAGCGCCTCGCGCCGGTAGAGAATCTTGATAAGCGCGGCTGAGGCGATGAATTGATAAAAGAGATCAAAATATGCCAAACCCAGGAATGTACCGCTGACCAAAAAGCCAAGCAGGCCCACTTCAAACATTTGCGTATAGGGAACCATCCATTGCAGTGCTGCAGCTTGCCTGGCGCGCCGCCGCACACTTCGGAACGTCAAGAGTGAACTGCCAATCATCAACGTAAATAAAATCAGCCCGACGATGCCTTGCTCAGATACTGTCTGTATCCAAATGCTGTGAGGTCCCGAAGACCGAAAACCGTTCGGAAGCGGCCGCGGTTGATATCTTTGGAAAATGGCGGCATCCGGCAGCGTCTGGAAGGATCCGCCCATGAGCGGGTAGTCCTGAACAAATCTCAGACCAGTCTGCCATGTGACTATTCGCTCCTCCGCAGAACCGTCGTGCTCTCCTTGCGCATTCGATTGCAAAGTTGACATGCGATCCATCCATGCGCCCGGCGCGAAAGTTACAATGGCTACTCCGGTGATCAGCAACATGGCCACACCCGCCACCTTATATCGTGACTTCAGGCTGATTAATCCAAGCACCGCTGCTAGGCCGAGCAACCCGCCACGCGAGTAGGTCAGAACCACTGAAATGATGCCCCCAAAGAAAGCTATATTGAGCGCGAGGCGCAGCCAGCGGTTGCTTTCTGCCCGCGCGAGATAAAAAAGAAACGGCAATGTCATGTTCAGAGCGAGCGCGAAGCCGTTGTTATCCGCAATAAACGAATCGGGAGGACCCCAAACTCGCTCGGCTCCTGCTGTCCTGAGTCCGAACACGGCGCCCTTGATTGCCAGGATGCCGAAGCTGAAAGCGGTGACCAAAACCAGATGCTTCAGCTTTTTCTCCGAGGTAACAAGCAAAGCCATTACATAAGTCATCAGAAGCGCTTTGCTCACCCGGTTCATCTCAAATATCGCATCGGCCACGTGCCCGGCGAACGCGGGAGTATGCATGGCGTTCAGAAGCACTATGCCAAACCATATCCACAAGAGACTTAACAACACCATTTCTCGGACCAAAAAGCGCCGGTTCAATTGCCGCGCAAAAAAAATACCGATCAAGGTTGGGATGGCAATGGTCATTGCCACGGGAAAGTTATAGGCATAGGTCCACGTGAAGCGGTGTGGATTGAAATATGCAATCCAGACCCACACGAGGACGCCATAATAGGGCCTGAACAAAGCGATGGGGACAGATAGGAAGACGATGGACAAAACGATAAGATCGCGCATGTCTAGCTTCCTTGCGCCGGCAGCCGGGATGTTTTGCGACCCTCGCTGCATACCCCGAGGGAGGGATTTGAGAAGGTCGCTCCGGATGCTTCCGCATCGCCTCGCAGGAACAGGCGGTTTAGCTGAAATCCCAGCATCGCTGTCGAATGCTCCTGCCCGATGGAAATCCGGCGGAGCCGATAAGTATCTATGCCGGGCACATTCAGGCCAGCGGTCGTCGTGACCGCTGAACGATAACCACTTTCGACCAGAACCGTTTCCGCGGCGCTGCTCATCTCCTGCGGCTTGCCAAAGGGATACGCGAAGTCGAAAACAGGCGCCCCAAGCCTCTTTTCCAAAAGTCGCTTTGAATCCACCAGTTCATGTTTGAGCCCCTCTGGGTCCAGGGAACTGACGACGGGGTGCGTCATGGTGTGGCAGCCGAAGCTAACGCCGGCGTCCTGCATCTTATGAACCTGAGACCAGTTCAGCATTCGAGATTCGAGTTGCGATTTGGGCAGAGGACCCAGCGAAGTTTGGAGAGCTGCGGCGCGCTTCTGACGAACGGAATCCGGGAGAGTTCTCAGCCAGGTGATGATTTCCACGGCCGCACTCAGCCTTTTCGTGCGCGTGGAAAGCGAAAAACTGCGGGGGCCCTCCAGAGTAAAATCGAAAATCTCGCAGGGCGCGTGCTGCAGCGCGAGAAAGATTCGGTCGTACCAGGCTATTTCACCGGTCTCAATACAGCCAACAGTCAAGTAGACAGTTGCCGGAATCTTATAATCCACAAGCGCCGGAAGCGCTTCTCGATACAGATCACCATATCCATCGTCGAACGTAACAGCGACTGCAGGCCCGGAGATCGCGGGATTTGCCAGTTCCTCGAGAAGCGTATTCAATGAAACGACGCGGTAATGTTTCCTGAGAAACCGCATGTGGGCTCTGAAGAGCCTGGCTGGCATTTCCGAATAGATTGGCGCGCCACCCATTCCAATACGGTGGTAGCAGAGGATTGCAAAACGAGGCAGCGCAGCGCGCTGGAATCCGCGCTGGCCCCTGAGCGGATTCACCAGGATTGTATGATTGCGAGCGATGCCTTCGGAAAGGCGCAGCAAGCCAGACCAATGGATGCCGGCAGCAATTGCCTGACGAACCAGCACTTTTGCGCTTCGGAAGCTGGCGCTGCCACGATTCAACGGTCGGCTTGTTGCCTCAGCTCGCACAGGCAGTGTTCACCGGAATTTCAAAATGCTCGCGATGCCATAATTCGAGCACCAACAGGAACCAGAGAATCTCGCCGAAATTCTTGGCGTCTTCCTCCCTGTGGCGCCGCATGGCCTCATCATAAAAACTCGGCCGGAAATAACCTCGCTGGCGAGTGCGGCGGTCACTAAGGACGTCCTTCAGCAATGTGTCCAGTTTGGGATCTTCAGCAAACCATAGCGAGACGGGAACCCCGAAGCCATGCTTTTTCTTGTAAAGCACCTGCTCCGGCAGGATGCCCTTCATCGCCTGCTTGAAGATGTAACGTTTTTCGAACCCTCGTAATTTCAAATTGGATGGAATGCGCGCCGAGAGTTCAGCCAGATGGAAATCGACCAAGGGGAATCGAGCGCGGACTCCAGCGAGTTCGGCCGTTCCGAGCACCTTGCGGAGGTCGTTATCCGCCAACGTCATCTTTACGTCCAGATAAAGAAGACGATTCAGCTCCGTGCGATTTGTACCGACCGCAAAATGGGCATCGGCGATAGCCATCCAGTTTTCGGGGGGAGCGGCCGACAAGAAGTCGGGTTCAAAAATATTTCTGGGGTTTTCTGTTAAAAAGAGACCGTAGGAATAAATCCTGCGCGGCGTCGGAATATTAGCGCGCCGAACATAGCGGCGCGGAAGGCCGGCCCGGCCGTCGTCCTTCGGGAGGATTCGAATGGCGGGTTCAATGACGCCGCGGCGCAGCCATTTCGGAATTCTGTGGTAGAGGGAAAAACGCTTGTCGGTAGCATACCGTTCATTTCCCCCGAAGAGTTCGTCTCCGCCATCCCCTGCCAGGAGAGTGTGGACGCCGTTTTCGCGGGCCATCCGCGCACAGTGGTAACCGCCAATCGCCGAGGAATTTGCGAAAGGCTCATCGTAATAATGGCTGATCTTCGATATTGCCTCAAACGCGTCTACGGGCCTCAAACTTAGTTCGTGATGCCGCGTTTTAAATCGGTCCGCGGTCGTCCGTGCAAATCCAATTTCGCTGTAGTTCTCGTTTTCAAAAAAGATAGAGAAGGTATTCACCGGGGCGTGCTTTTCGTTCATGAAAGCCACGACGCTGCTGCTGTCGGTGCCGCCGCTCAAATAGGCGCCAAGTCGCGAAGGGTCGTCCCCGCACATGTGTTTCTGAACAGCGCTGCGCAAACCCGCTCGAACAAGCCCGGCCCACTCCTCATCGCTCCGGCGTTCTTCTTCGACATATTCGAGATCCCAGTACCTGGAGACGCGCAGTGTACCTTTTTCGTAGACGAGGAAGTGGCCCGGACTAAGTTTCTCGACATCCTCGTAAATTGTGAGCGGCGCTGGGACAGCACTGAAAAGCAGAAACTGCATTAGCGCCGCGCGATTGATTCGGGCGGAATCGCCAAGCAGTTCTCGGATTGCACCGATCCTCGAAGCAAACAGTAAGGAATTTCCTCTCTTGCTCCAATAGAGAGCATTCACTCCCAGTCGATCGATGCCCAACACAGCCCTTTCGGAACGCTCATCCCATAAGGCGAAGGAAAATGGCCCATCCAGCAACTGAACAAACTCCAGTCCGAACCGCGAATACAGATGACCCACGAGTTCGGCCCCAGAAAGCTCCTTGGAGTTCGGTATCGCGCCCGACAGTTCGCGTTCGAGTTGCGGTTTGTTAAGCAGCTCGGCGTCCGCAACGACGCGGAGCCCCGGCAGCGTCGCGGATTGCTGGAAAGACCACCTCGGGACGACGGACAGAGCCGCGGAAGCACCAAAAACAGCGCTGGCCTCCGAATCGCCAGGAAGGCGCAATGCGGCAACCATCGCTTCCAATGCTTCGCTGCGCAACGGCCGACCGGGTTCGCAGATACCGCAGATTCCGCTCATGAGGCTGAAGCTCCAAACGACTGTTGCCATTTCCGGAACATGAGGACGGACCAGAGGTGCGCCGATCGGTCATAGACGCCCTTCTGGTGTTGGTTCCAAATCACTTTGAGGAAGTCGGTATCCAGGATCCCATCGGGCGATCCAAAGAGCGCATCGCTAGCCAGTTCCTTCAATTCGCGGCGAAACCATTGATCGAGCGGGATAGCGAAACCCTGCTTTCGTCTGTGGATGATCCCCTCGGGAAGAACCGAACTCATGGCCTTCTTGAATATGTATTTTCCGGACCGTCCGCACAGCTTCAGGCTGGACGGGATGCGAGCGACAGTTTCCATGAAGATATGGTCAAGCAGTGGCGCGCGGACTTCGAGAGACACCGCCATGCTGGCGCGATCAACTTTTGTCAAAATGTCGTCGGTCAAATAGGTCTTGATATCGACATATTGAATGCGGGAGAGCAGATCATCGGTGCCGGCACGGTCATAGTAATGTTCCAATACGCTGATGGAGTCGTAGCCGTTGAGAGTTTTCAGGAAATCTTGCGTAAACAGCCGCGCTTTTTCTCCGGGACGAAAATAGGAGATCGAATTGAAATACCCCTCCAGCGGAGATCTGGCAAGACTCTGAAAAGTAGCCTTCCCGCGAAAGACCCGAGGCGCCCAGGCGAGCGCGGGATACAATTCCCCTAACGGACCAAACACCCCCTTGCGTACCGCGGCAGGAACATAACTCCGCAGCCGGTTTTCAAACTGATCGAGCATATAGCGGCGGTAACCTGCAAAGTTTTCATCGCCTCCGTCTCCGCCCAGCGCCACGGTGACGTGTTCGCGCGCGATCTGCGAAACATAATAGGTGGGGATAGCGGACGAATCGGCGAAAGGCTCGTCGTAATGCCAGGCGAGCTTTTCGAGGATATCCACCGCGTTCGGCCGGACAATTTTTTCGTAATGCTGCGAATGGAACTGTTCCGCGATTTCCCGGGCGAAATCTGCCTCGTTGTATTCTTTCTCTTCAAATCCGATCGAGCAGGTAGTCACAGGCTTTTTCGCCAGATGGGTCATCATGGCCACAATCGATGACGAATCGATGCCGCCACTCAAAAACGCCCCGAGGGGAACGTCGCTCATTAACCGGATGCGGGTTGCCTCGCAGAGCTGATGGCGAAGAACTTCCATCCATTCGCCTTCCGTGCGTTGCTCGGTCTCTGAGAAAGAAATGTCCCAATAGCCCTCTTCGCGTAGCCCTTGGCACGACGCAACAACGTAGTAGCCGGGCCGCACCTTGCGGACGCTGTTATAAATCGTTTTCGGCGCCGGAACGTAACCCAAAGAGAAGTAGTCCGCCAGTGCTTCTCGATCGATGTCACGCGGAAGCCCATCGCATGCGAGAAGGACTTTCAGCTCTGAGCCGAAGATAATCCGTTCCTCGTCCGCGGAATAGAACAGGGGCTTTTTGCCCACACGGTCACGCGCCAGAAGCAGCTTTCGTTCCCGCTCATCCCAGATTGCGATGGCGAACATCCCTCGCAGCCGGCGGAAACAATCGGCTCCAAAATCCTCATAGAGGTGAACGATTGTTTCGGTATCGGAGCGCGTTTTAAACCGATGGCCGCGGCTCTCCAGTTCTTTCCTCAGCTCGGAATAATTGTAGATTTCTCCATTCAGCATTACCCAAATGCGCCCATCTTCGTTGGAGATCGGCTGATGTCCACCGGCGAGGTCAATGATGCTTAAACGGCGAAAACCGAGTCCGATACCAGGTCCGACGAAGATGCCCTCATCGTCCGGTCCTCGGTGAACAATCGTTTCGTTCATCCGATGAACAAGTTCCTCCGGGATTAGACGTTTGTCGCGATACTTGAGAATGCCGGCTATGCCGCACATATAGGTTGCTTCCTGGGCTCGCTGGTAATTCCGCGCTCGCAAGCAGCGTCTAGATAGAGATCCCGGTAGTTTTGCAACATCTGGCTTAGGTCGAACGATCCAAGCGCCCGTTTTCGTGCCCCTGATCCTAAATCTCGTCGCAGTGCTGGATCATTAGCCAGACGCTCGAGACAACCCGTCAGATCTTCAAGATCACTGGGCATAAACAGAAAACCACAATCGGCACTCAGAACCTCGGGATTACCTCCTACTCGGCCTGCCACCACCGCTAAACCCGTTGCCATAGCCTCAAGCAAAGTGTTGGACATCCCTTCCTTGAGGGAAGGGAGAACAAATACGTCCATTGTATTGAGCATTTCCGGAATCGCTGCCGATGCCCCAACAATGTGTGCACGCCTGTGCAGATATGGCGAACGCTCGACTTGTTGCTCAAGTTTGCTCATCTCAGGACCAGATCCGACCAGCAGCCCATGCGCATTCAACCCAGACTGGATTAGGCGCTCTACCGCTCGCAACAGCGTGGCGTGATTCTTGATCGGGGTTAGCCGCCCTACCGAGCCGATTACGACAGCATCGTGATCAATGCCGAGTTGTTCCCGAAAGCTTGCCCGTGCCGCTGCATTTGGCGCAAAACGGCAGGTATCAACGCCGTTATAAATTACCCGGATACGGTCCCGCGGAAACCAAGCCTGCCTGGAATGATAGTCTTTCAACTCGTTGCTGACGGTGAGAAAACGATCAATGATTGCGTAAGCCGCACGGCGGAAGAGCCGATGCCGCAGAGGCATCCCCGCCATATTTTCCATTTCATACCCGTGTTCACTGTGAATAACGATGGGCACTCCTGCTGATCGCGCGGCGAAAACTGCTTCAAGGCTGCCCCAATTGCGCGTGTGAACGATATGCGGCCTGTAAGAACGCATAATTTTTCTGAACTTCAAAAATGGAAACTGAAACCCCGGATTTGAATCTCCGGCAACGTGCAAACGGCTTTCTACTTTGTGAAGTGCAGCGAAGTCGGAATCAAAGCCGCGGGTTGAGCAAATGCTGTGCTCCAGGCAATTCTCACCCGAGCCCGACATCAGCTTAAGGACGACGTTCTCGGTACCGCCGCAACCGAAATGAGTCACGATGTGGAGTACGCGCAGCGGCAGTCCTGAATTCAGACGGGAATCAATCCGATTTGTCTCCGGCAATGGACTTTTTTCCGGATTAGAGGGCAAGCTAACGATTTCCGCAGTGGTTTGATTCATCAAAAGACCCGATGTGACTCGAAAAGACGCTTCTTTGCACTTCAGATCTGATGAGGCTGTGAATGATCTACTCACCAGCATCCGCTTCGTTTACATCGACTCCCAATCTAAAAGAACGGTGCCAAGAACCGGGATAACACCGTTCCCAACATCGCGGAGCCTACAGCGGTGGCGAGGACTCCGAGGCCTGCATGGAGGACTTGGCGGCCCCGCCGGTGCCTGGTTGTGATTAAAGGAATTCCGGTCAAGACTGATTGTTTCAGTAACGTGGCGACGTCGCTCTCTGACCGTATGGAATCGTCACTTGTCTCCAGCAACATCGCCATAGCAATTCCGGCTCCTAATCCAGCAAACAGGCCCCCGAGGCTAAAGAGCATGCGATTTGGACCAAAAGGCTTTTCCGGGGGCACGGCCGCGTCCAGAATGACGAACCGTTCCGCCTTTTGGCGAGCCTCCAGGGCGTTCGCCATATCGGCGGCCAATTTCTTGTCTAGCAAGCCTTGGTAGTGTGTCCGAAGCGTATCGTAATCCTGCATGATGCCGGCGATCTGATCTTCAAAAATCGGGACTTGCTCGAGTTTCGAAATGTGTTCGTTAATCTGAGCCTGGAGCTGGGGTTGCAGTTTCGTTTGCTCGGCGATCTCTTCGTCGAGCTTGTTGACCTGGGCGTCAACGACCGGATTGCTGGGATGCTTCGGAGGCGCCGATTGAATCAGGGCCGGCTGTTCGGTGCCAGCTTTCTGCTCGGCAGCAATTTTCGAGTGTAGCTGGTCGATCTCTGCTTGTGCTTTCTTTACGTCGGGGAAACTTGGCCCATAGCGAGAGCGGAGAGCGCTTAAATTCGCCTCCAGTTTTCGCAGTTCAAGCTCATCCGGTGAAGCCTGTGCTCCTCCCTCGCCCTGTTCATCCAAATCGACTGTGGGTGCAAGGCTGACCGACGATGCCATGGACTGAAGAAGCACTTTTTGCTGCTGATCTGCCCGCACGCGGTCTTCGCTGGCCTCCAGTTGATTCCGGAGAGTCGCGAGCGCCTCCAGGTGATATTGCTTGGACTCGGGCAGATCGAGGACATACTTGTTCCGAATGGACTGAAGTTCCGCTTTCTTCTCGTCTAACTGTTTCTTTGTGTCCTGCAACTCGGATTCGAGGAAATCAGCGGTACCTTCCGTTTCGGCCTCCCGCGCCTTTAAATTTTCCTGGATGAACATATCCGCGATCTGATTGGTTACCCTTGCGACTTCTGTGGGGCTCTTCCCGACGTAAGCAATTTTGAAGGCGCTCAGGTGGCCTCCCACAGGAGTCACCATTTCCACTGTAGTGGCCTTCTGCATCGTGGCTATGATTTCCTGATCCGTGTGATGGGACCGCAACTCTTGATACAACCCCATGGTATTGATGAGGCGACCGAGACGAGTTGGCGAAAGCACTTGTTGCTGTATCGTCGGCAGCCGATCGGCAATGGTTGAACTCACAGTCGAAGCGACAAACTTATCCGGCACCTGTTGGGGATCGACCATGATCACCGTCTCGGCCCGATACACATTTGGGAAACGCCTGACTGCGGCAGCGACCAAAAAAAACATTCCAATCGCCGGTAAGATGATCCACCATTTGCGGCGTTTCGCGATGGCGATATACGCTTCAATATTGAAGTTCCCGAGCAAGTCCGAATGGTTCGGTCCTAGCGATTGCGTTGAGGACACTGCCTTCTCCTTAGTGCGGGAGTGCGGGCTCCCAGCGAAGACCTCCGACAATAATGTTTGTTGTTCCGGCGAGTATTTGAGCGACGCCAAATTGATATTGATGTGAGTAGCTCGCGAGAACACTGATTGACGGTGTAAGTAGGTATTGGAGTGTGCTCACGCCGTATTTGCCGGTATAATTTCCTCCCGCCTGCTGGGCCACGAAGTATCCGGCCCCCAAAGTCGAGCTAAAACGGGGGGTCCAGTTTACGGTATAAAGCGCATCCGCCCGGTTCGAACTGCCATTGATGATCACCTGACTCAGACCTTGTTCTCGGAGAAGAGACAGAGCGAACGTGGACCTGTTCATTGTCCGGATAAGCTGAAGAGCGCCCGACGCAGTCCAATAATTCGTATTTGGAGCCGCCGACGTGACATACACAGCAGCGGCGTTGCCGGCCGCCGTCCATCTCAGCGTGAGCTTGCGCCCATATGAAAAACCCATCGTGTTGTATTTGACCGTTGGCTGACCGGAAATCTGGGTGACTTGATATGCGTAGTTGAGCCCAAACGTGTCACCACGCGCTGTCGAGTGAGTAAGCACCAGGCCGGATCCATACTGGTTACCGATGAGCACGTTTCCAAGCTCGTTCATATCGTTGTAAGCATAGTTCGGGGCAAGGGTCAGTGTCGTTTGTGGGCTAAGCGCATAACCGAACCGTAGCTGCGCCGAATCCGTAATCATTCGACCCGCATTATTGAAAATCTGACCTTGCAAAGTCGTATTCGTTAAGGGGTCTACTGAAAAATAATTATTGATCAGTAAATTCTGGTTTTGGCTTGCGACAAAGGAATCACTGATCCCGAAAGTCCAACGGGAAGTTAAATTCATTTGTGTGTCGAAAGTGAGCAACTGACTGGTGAAATTGGTGTAAAGCTGACCGTTATCCACAGCAATGTTGGGGTTGTATTGCAGGGCTATGCGACTGTTTTGGTACTGCTTGTCAAAAACGAGCGTAGTGCTCAGCATACTGACCTGCTCGGAATCCGATTGCGTGCCATTGATTCCTGCGAGCCGGTCGTTGGCCTGCATGAACTGGGCGGAACTTATGTAGAAAGGACCCCAACGCAGCGGGCTGATCGTCTCCCTCAAGGCATTTGCAACGCCTACCTGATGAATGGGCAGGGTGGTGTCGTTGCCCGCTACAACCGGTACAGCGGGATCCGATGATTCGTGTTGATCTGCTGTTTTCTGGTTTCCGCTAATCTGCTGATCTTCACTATTTTGTAAACTCGAATTGGCTTGTGGATTATCCTGCTGCGCATAGCCGGGGTGCTGCCATATGAGAAACGATACCGCCAGCATCAGCGCGCCCTTCCGGAACAAAATCCTAGCCAAGTCCATTACGCGCCTCGCGCCTCTTGGGATTCAGAGTTCATCGATACCGTCAGGGAACAACAACCATGTCACCGGGTATGAGAACCGGATCTTGCGCTTTGCCGGAAAGGGCACTCTTGTAGTGAAACGGGATTTTTTCTTGCTTTCCCTGGTTATTTCGTAGGATGTAGATCGAACCGGACTTGGCGAACGGACTCAGACCTCCGGCGTCTGCCAGCAATTGTAGAACGGTGGTTTTGTCGTTCAGAGGGAAGGTCCCGGGTTTGAGCGCCTTGCCTACTAGATAGACTTTCCGGCTGCGAATTGCCTTCACCGCGACCGTCACCTGGGGTTGGTTCACAAAGGGCTTTAATTTCTCCACCAGCAGATCCTGCAATTCATCGGTTGACAATCCCACCACAGCAATGTCATTGACGAGAGGTACTGAGATTTTTCCGTCGGGACGCACTACCACATCCGCCGACAATTCCGGTTCCTTCCAGACCGAGATCTGCAACTCATCTTCAATGCCGACTAAGTAGGCGCTCGGATCTGCAGGAGTCCCCTTGGTCCCTGTCCCCACCGTTCTATCCCTGGTAACTGAAGCTGAATTATCGGCAATTGCGGTCTGTTGACGAGTTTTTGCCTTCTGCGCGGCCTGCGTCCGGGCACCAGCGATCTGGCCGAAAATCAGGCAAAGCGCTCCCAGGAGCATCGCCTGTTCTAGTGAAGTTCTAAACCATTTATTTTCAATCATTATGACGCTCTCCTCAGTTGCCTTCCCGGTGGCAATGTCCTTCACATGCAACACGAGTACCAATAATTGAAGATTCTCGGTGTCTCGGAGCCCGGCAATCGCTCCACTTAGCTGGTTTGCCTCGCATGGGAGGGAAAGAAACTTCCCAAAAGTCCCCAAACAAAAGAACTCTTATTCCAAATGCCAGCTAAACTCGTTATTTACTCACTATCTTCAGGAGGCGAAATAAGAGGACAATCCCAGCGTAGCCAAAAACCCAAAAGGATAGCAAAATCGCCTCACCAGGCGTATGCCTGGTGCGATCGGTTTTCTCATGCGGGTGAACTGTCATTATGAGAGCGAAAAGGCCTACTGAGCGCCCCGGCCCGAAAGCATTACTTTCGCGGTCTCAAACAGGATAAGAAGATCGAGCACAAGGGAGAGGTGCTTGATATAAAAGAGGTCGTATTCAAGTTTGGTTTTCGCCTCTTCAATAGTGCCGCCATAGTGGTATTTAATCTGCGCCCAGCCGGTAACGCCCGGTCTCACCGATTGCCGTTGCGCGAAAAAGGGGACCTTGTCCTCAATCATCTTGCAAAATACCGGGCGTTCGGGGCGCGGGCCCACCAGGCTCATTTCACCCCGGAGAACATTCACAAGCTGTGGTAGTTCATCCAGACGCAATTTACGAATGATGCGACCGACTTTGGTGACGCGCTGGTCGTCTGCAGAAGCCCACACCGGGCCATTTGCTTCCGCGTTGTGGCGCATTGAACGGAATTTCAAGATATTAAAGTGGCGGCCCCTCAAACCGACTCTTTCCTGTCTGAAGAGAATCGGAGTCCCGGATTCGAGCCAGATCGCCGCCGCCACTGCTAGCATGATCGGCAAGGCGATAATCAGCGCTATTACTGCTACAAGAAGATCAATCGAACGTTTAAGTAGCAACAAGGCCCACGATTTTCGAAACCCGTCGGACAGAATCAACCAGCTTGGTGAAAGGTGTTCGAGAAAAATGCGGCCGGAAATTCGTTCGTGAACGCTGTGAGCATCCTCAACGCGGATCCCGGCGAATTTCAGATCGAGCAATTGGTGAACCGGCATTCGGCCCCGACGCTCTAACAATGAAATAACAACTCGGTCCACCTTGTGGTGAGCTACTAAAGATTCGACTTCATTACAGCCGCCGATAATCCCAGGATTTACAAGTGATTTGCCAATGTTTTCGCCCTTTTCGTCGAGGAAGCCTACTACTTTCATCTTAAGGTCCGGGCGTCCAATAATATCTCGCACAAGGGAAATACCTGCTGGCCCAGTGCCGAGAACCAGGAGTTTCTCTGGCGCTCCGGACAAGAATCGCGAATTCTCTAGAACCAAACGCGAGCCTAACGTCAACATTAGAATCGTTGGCGAAGCCAAAATTGCTATACCACGCCCAAGTCCTACGTTAGGAGCTAGGTAATAAATGAGAGCAAGACCAATTGTGGCCGTTCCGAGTGCCTGCAGGAGCCCTACAAAAAGCTCAAAGTGGTTTCTTAGGACTCGTGGATCGTATGTATCATAGTAATAGAGGCTCAACTCGCAGATCAGAACGACTATCCCAAACCGTCCCAGCGCATTCGGCGCTTCAGTGAACCTTGTAAACGTCTTCAAATCGTGAAAGCGTATTGCGGAAGCAATTACCAGCCCAGCGACAATTAGGATTGCATCTGTCACCAGCAGGATGATTGTCTGCGATGGAACTCTCTGACCACCAACCCTGAACATTTCGCTCCTGTCGAGACCCTCGTGAGCAAGAAACCGCCCGAAATCTGTGAGGTATCAGTTAAAGACTGAGTGATCCACCTGACCTGCCATTTGCCACCTCAGTTGCTGGCAAACTTGCCGTCCTCGGATTCTGGTGCAAGCCTTACACCAAAAAACGTGCCTGATCACACTCGGGTGTAGCACCACAAGCTCTTGGGTTTACAGGCTTTAGGAGGCGCGTAACATCCTAAGAGATGGATAAGAGTTTACCCATTTGTGCAAGTCGCTTCTCAATTGCGTAAATCGTTTTCCTCAGCGCCTGTGAGCCGGCTGGGCAATAAAGTTGGTAAATTCAAGCAGCGCTCTGTTAATCAGCCCGGGAGCGGCCCACAGAAATGGTAACCAGGTTGCATACCATTTATAGCTCGTTGCAATGGCGTGTCTTAAAGCTTTTTTTCGAAGCGGGTGGCGGTTATTTAGTCAGCGGAGGGCTCTAGCTCCCCCAGATTCTCAGTCAGTGTGCTGGGCGGGCTGAGGTCAGTTCGCGTGCGATGTATCTGAAATGACTGCAAGACGCATGACAAACCGCAGGAGAATCCATGACTAAAGCTGGAAAACAAGATGCCGCGGAGCGCATCAGAGAGTTTGTCCTTGAAAAATTCCCTCTTGCAAAGAAGCGAAACCTGACAATCCAGGACAACCTGTTGGATAGCGGTATTATCGATTCTTTGGGGGTTTTGGATCTCGTAGGTTTTCTCGAAGAAGAATTCGAGCTCCAGCTTGCCGACGATGAACTCTTACCCGAAAATTTTCAATCCGTCGCTCACATTGCGAACCTTGTGAATGCTAAGCATTTGCCGAGTTCCGCTTCGGGTGCCACGAGCACAAATCGGCTCTGACGGTCAGCAGGATTCATATCATTCGGAAGCCAGCTATGGTTTCTTCTCAGGAGGCGCAGTCTAAATGGACTATTTGATCCACCATATGTTGCAGACAAGCGCAGAGCGCGCGCCTGACAAGGAGGCTGTCGTTCAGGGCGACCGCAGCTTGACCTATCGCGAGGTTGCCGCTTCCACCGCTGCCCTTGCGCAGGGACTCAGAACCGCGGGGCTGCGGCGTGGAGACCGCGTCGGCATTTATCTCGAACCGTCGGTGGCCCAGGTGCTTTCGATTTTTGCTATTTCCCGGGCAGGGGGCGTTTTTGTCCCCATTAATGCCAGTCTTTTCCCCGATCAAGTGGCGCATATCGCCAGAGATTGCGGAATGAAGGCGATTATTACAACCAAAGCCAAGCTCGGATTGATAAGCGACGTGCTCAAGGGGATTTCGTCGATTGAATTCTGTGTCGTTACGTCCGAAGGGGATGATCCTTCTATTTCTTTGCCGCTTCATGATTTTGATCAATTCTGTGAGTTGTCCCGGCCGCCACAATGGCGCGAAGAAGCGATCAGCAAGGACTTGGCTGCGATTCTCTACACATCCGGCTCGACGGGCAAACCGAAAGGTGTCATGTTGAGTCATGCCAACGTGATCGCCGGCTCTCAGATCGTTTCGACCTATCTGCAAATTTCGGAAAACGATCGAATCCTGGCGGCGCTCCCTTTCACTTTTGATGCTGGCTTGAATCAGCTCATGACTGCTTTTCAGCAGTGTGGAACCATCGTACTAACTAATTTCGTCTTTGCGCGCGAGATCGTTCAAACTCTGATCAGTAAGCGAGTGACAGGGCTCGCCGGCGTACCGACCCTTTGGAGTTTGCTGGTTCAGCCGAATTCCACGCTGGCACGACAGCCTCTGCCGGATCTCCGCTATATAACGAACACAGGCGGAGCGATGCCGCAGACCGTTTTAGCCTCTTTGCGCAAGTATCTCCCCACAACAAAAATCTATTTGATGTATGGTTTGACCGAAGCATTCCGCTCTACCTATCTACCTCCGGAAGAATTGGATCGGCGTCCAACCTCAATGGGCAAAGCAATTCCTGATACGGAAATCATGGTTATCAATGAGCAGGGCCAACTGTGTAAACCCGGAGAAATCGGCGAATTAGTGCACCGCGGTCCAACGGTATCAATGGGATATTGGGGCCGGCCGGAAGATACCGACCGAGTGCTGCGAAAGAATCCGGTGCTGCCGCCAGAACTTGGTCAGTGCGAAAAGGTTTGTTACTCGGGCGATCTCGTCAAAATGGATGAAGATGGATTTCTGTACTACGTCGGCCGCCGCGACACCATGATCAAGTCCTCTGGTTTCCGTATCAGTCCGACCGAAGTGGAAGAAGCTCTGTTTTCCAGTGGGGAACTGCGCGGGGCCGCCGTCATCGGCGTACCGGACGAGGTGCTGGGACAGACGATCAAGGCATTCGTGGTTGCCCGCAATGGTAATCCTCTGGATACCGAGGCGCTGCTTGCACATTGCGCCGAAAGATTACCGCGATACATGGTGCCCAAATCGGTCGAAGTCTTGAGTGAGCTGCCCAAAACCACCAGTGGGAAAGTGGACTATCCGGCTCTCAGGCGTAAAGAAGGGCTCATTTAATGGATCATGCTGCTCGGCTGGCGGATCACTTTTTTCAGATCGAAAGCGGAGAACTTCTCGTCGGTGGGACCCGCGCCTCCATCCTTGCCGAAGCATACGGCACACCGTTCTTCGCCTACGATGCCAGCGTTCTCGAATATAAGTGGAATCTTCTTCGGGCTACTCTGCCGCCCGAATTCTCCATCTGCTACTCCGTAAAAGCGAATCCGAACCAGACTATTCTGCGCTATTTTTTGAGCAAGGGTGCCGGCCTCGAGATCGCTTCCGCCGGCGAATTTTTTCAGGCTCTCAGCAGTGGCTGTCAGCCCAACCGAATCCTCTTCGCTGGTCCCGGCAAAACCGAATCCGAACTGCAATGCGTGATCTCTAAAGGTATTGGTGAAATTCACCTGGAATCGCTGCTTGAGGCCGAAAGAATCGAGGCCATCTCCTCCAGCCTGGGGATTCGTACCCGCGTGGCCGTGCGGGTGAACCCGGGCGGTGATGCCGAAGGCGGGGCCATGCGCATGGGTGGCCGATCCGCGCCATTTGGTGTCGACGAAGAGCAACTTGGCGAGATACTCGATCGGATATGCGCATGTGAGCATCTGGCCTTCAGCGGAATCCATTTGTTTTTAGGAACCCAGATTCTGGACGCCTCGATTCTGGCCACCCAGTATCGCAAGGGAATTGAGATAGCACGTTACGTTTCCAGCCACATGCACCAACCCTTGCGGACGCTCGATTTTGGCGGTGGGCTGGGAATTCCCTATTTTCCGCATGAGTCTGAACTGGATATGAAGCTCCTTGAGCAATTACTTGACGAGATCGTCGCTGAGACGCGATCTGACCCCGCTTTTGCCGCAACGCAGTTCGTCGTTGAGCCGGGGCGCTATCTTGTAGGTGAGGCCGGGATTTACATCACTCGCGTGAATGACATTAAGGTTTCACGCGGAAAGAAATTCCTCGTCGTCGATGGCGGGATGAATCACCACCTCGCCGCTTCGGGTAATCTCGGCCAGACGATAAAGCGGAATTATCCGTTGGCCGTTTTGAATAAGGTGGACAGTAGCGACAAGGAGATGGTTGACGTCGTAGGCCCTCTTTGCACGCCCCTGGACGTCCTCGCTCGAGGTGTTTGCCTTCCAAAGGCAGAAGTAGGTGACTGGATCGGAGTTTTTCAGTCGGGAGCATATGCCCGGTCGGCAAGCCCCCTGGGATTTCTGAGTCACGCAACTCCTCCGGAAGTCTGGACCGAAGCAGGAGAGCACCGGCTCATACGCCGCCGAGGTGAGCTCTCGGATTTCCTTCGCGATCAGATGTTCTGAGGCGAATGAAAAGCAGCTTTTACCGGGACACAATGACTTGGGATTTTAAACCTGCAATGGATGTATTCCCCGCGGCAGCCAAGGACTGGGACGCGTTGAATTGTGCCCGGGGTAATCATCTTTTACTCGATTCACGTTTTATCAACCCCCTGCTCAGTTGTTTCGGTGGGCATCACGTGTTGCTCGGAATTAATCGCAACTCCAACCGCCAGGGCATGGCTCTGGTTGTCAAACAGCGGCCAGGAATTTGGGAGACATTCCAACCTTCTCAAGCTCCTGTTGGCCTCATCGTGCTTGGCTATCGAGACGAAACGGGAGAGGGACTGTTGGAACTGACTCGATCGCTCCCTGGATATGCGCTCGAATTCGCCGCACTGCAGCAAGATCCTGACCATAGCTGTTTTCCCAAATCTCTTAACCTCCCGGGAGTGGAGACGGTTGAATACATCCATACTCCCAGGCTCTCCATCACAGGAACGTTCGACGACTATTGGAACTCGCGAAGCAGCAACCTGCGACACAATCTGGCACGCCGGAAACGCAGAATGGTCGAGCAGAGACTCACATTGGAGCTACAGAGCCATAGAAAGCCCGAAGCAGTGGCGCATTGTATCCGGGAGTACGCCCAGCTCGAATCTGCAGGCTGGAAGGGCAAGAATGGGACTGCGGTTACCGAAGACAATGCGCAGGGCAAATTCTATCGCGCGGTGTTTGAAAACTTCTGCGATTCGGGCGAAGCCGTCATATTTCAGTGGCGCATCGACGGAAGGCTTGCTGCCAGCGATTTATGTTTGCACCGTGACGGAATGATGATCGTGCTAAAGACTGCCTATGACGAAGAACTCAACCAGTTTTCGCCTGCTCTCATGATGCGCGAACAAATTATGAGGGATCTCTATCAATCAGGCACAATCCGGATCATTGAGTTTTATGGGCGTGTCATGGACTGGCACACGAAATGGTGTGAAGAGGTCCGCACCATGTACCACGTGAACTGTTTCCGTCAGCCCTGGGTCGCGGGAATGCGCAAGCTGATCGGCAAATTCAGGAATCCCGTCGAAATGCAGAGCGGGGCGCCGTAATGTCTGCTCCAGTTGTCGAAAACCGCTCGCCGGCTGCGAGAAAGATCATCATCCGCAATGCGGATCTGAATGCGGACAGGAGCGTCCTCGTCTCTTGTTTTTATCAATTTTTGACGCCGCTCTCGGACGAGCGCCGTTACGACTGGCTTTATCGGGACAATCCAGATGGCCCGGCGCGCGTCTGGATTGCGCATGATCCTGAAAATGGCGCGCTTGTGGGATCAGGCAGCGCCATTCCGCGCCGATTCTGGATGGGCGGCGATGAGGTCCTCGGCTGCATTTTTGCGGATTTTTGGATCCATCCGAATTACCGGAGCCTTGGACCGGCGCTCCAATTGCAGCGAGCCTGCATGCAGAGCCTCGATCAAGGCGATTATCAGTTTTGCATCGATTTCCCCAAAATGAGCATGGTGGCCGTATATCGCCGTCTCGGTGTCCAGCCGGCCGAAGCAATGGTCCGTTGGGCGAAACCTCTGCGCGTCGATTCGAAAATCGGCCAGAAAGTTAAACCAGCCGTTCTTGCCAAATGTTTGAGTGCTGCCGGAAATCGCCTTCTGGAACTAAGCGACCGCCGCTTTGGCCGGTCCAAGAAATTCGAAATTTACACGCATGAAGGGCCCTTTGGAGAGGAATTCACTGAACTGGGAAGAACCGCGTGCTGCGGATACGATTTTTGTGTTGCCCGCAATCAATCGTACCTGAACTGGCGCTACCGGAATCATTTTCATCAGCAGTATTCGACTCTTGTTGCGCGAGAAGGTTCACGTTTGACCGGATACCTCGTGATGCTTCGGGACGGAAATTACGGGCAAGTGATCGACTTAATTGGCAAACCGGGTCATGAGTGCCTGGAGATGCTGCTCGCGAGAGCCGTTTCGATTTTCAGAGAGCAAGGAATCGAACTGATGAACGCTCCGATGCTCCCGTCTGATCCGGCCGCGCAGTTATTCAAACACTTAGGTTTTTACGCGAGAGAATCGTCTCCGATTGTCATATACGCGTCGTCGCATGGTTCATATGGCCATGCACTTCCCGGCAAGGGCAAATGGTTTCTGATGCAAGGTGACAGAGAGAGTTGATCCTGGTAGCCGGTTGGATTGGATACAAAAATAGCGGACATGTCACGATGGGTGCTGCTCGAATTCGCTTTTCTATGCCGCAAGATCCAGTGCTTTCTGCCTCGTTTCTGACGTTCGAGGTTGAACCCGAGCTCCGGAAAGGCCGCCGATTTTTGTTTTTCTGGGCCAGGAATGCGATCTTTCACGGCCTCAAGGCGCTCGAGATTCCAAAGGCCTCCCGCATTCTGGTGCCTGCATATATCTGCCGGGCAGCCGTTGAACCGATCTGCGCCTATGGCGCAACTGTGGACTTTTACGATGTGCAACCGGACTGTGCTCCAGACTGGGATGACCTCCTGAAAAGAATCCGCCCAGATACTAAAGCCCTCATGGCAGTTCACTATTTTGGATTTCCTCAGCACATGCGGACTCTGCGGGAAATCTGCGATCAGCACGGCTTGAAATTAATCGAAGACTGCGCCCACGTTTTTCCCGGACGTGATGGCGATCGGCAAAAGGGTACTGTCGGAGACATCAGTGTGTTCAGTTGGAGAAAATTCTTCCCGCTGTACGATGGCGGCGAACTGCGGCTGAATTCACCAGCTGAGCCATTCAAAATACAATGGACAGCCGAAACTCTTCTCTTTACTGCAAAGACGGCCAAGGGTGTGCTGGATTCAGCGGTGGATCAAACTGGAAACGTTCTCTTCCAATCACTCTGGAGAGCGCCTTCGGCACTGAAGCATATTCGCAGAGGTTCGGCCCCGGACAACAACGGTAATGGGGATCATCTTCCTGCGCAAAGTATCATCGACAGCCGTGCCGTCTCATTTCAAGCGTCGCTTGTGAATCAGCCGATCTCACGAGTGTCCCTCTGGATTCTGCAGCATTCAGATGGCCAAGCAGTCTACGAAAAGCGCCGTCACAATTACCGGATCCTGCAAGCGGAGCTCGAGCAAATCCCCGGAGTCGCTCCTTTGTTCCCGTCCCTTCCGCAAGGCATATGCCCATGGATATTCCCTGTCGTTTTCCACGACCTTCCGAATGCCCATCGGCGCCTTCGCGCCAGAGGAATTCCGGCAGTTGCCTGGGAAGGTGTCCGGCCGCCGGACACCCACCGAGAGCGATTCCCCAATTCTGATTTCCTGTATGAAAATTTAGTATTCTTGCCAGTTCATCAAAGTTTGTCGGAAAACCACTTAGCCAGAATCGTTGATGTCGCCGCCGGCGTTGCGCGCGAAAAAGTGCCATGCTTTTGAGAACAGCGGAGGCGGATAGAGCGGGTCGCATCGAGTCTGCTGCGGAGCTGGCAACTGCTGAAGCCCCCGAGGGCGGCGCGACAACGAACCTGACTACAAGCACGGGTGCCGCAGGTTTACAGCCCTCTAATCGAGCCAGTTCCAAGGCGATTTTGATGATCGCTTATCACTTCCCGCCCTGCAGCGTGAGCAGCGGTCTTCAACGTACTCTCAGCTTCTCGCGACATCTTCCGAAGTACGGCTGGAATCCGATAATACTTTCCGCGCATCCGCGAGCCTATGTCCGAACGTCCGACGATCAACTTAGAGACATTCCCGAAACGGTTCCTGTACACCGCGCATTTTGCTTGGATACTTCAGTCCATCTGGCGTTTCAAAGACGCTACTTCAGCTGGATGGCTCTGCCTGATCAATGGGTGAGTTGGCTCGTTGGAGCCGTGCCGGCGGGACTCAAACTGATTCGGAAGCATAGGCCACGCGTAATTTGGTCCACATACCCAATCGCCACCGCGCATTTGATCGCATACACGCTCCACCGGCTCACAGGAATTCCCTGGCTCGCTGACTTTCGCGACCCTATGGTGGAGATTGACCCCGTGACAAAGCAGGAATGGCCTACCGATCCTGCTGTTCGTCGCGCAAGGCGATGGGTTGAACGCCTCACGATCGAGCATTGCTCACGCGCAATTTTCGCCGCTCCCGGTTCGCAGCGTATTTATGAGGAGCGCTATGGCAACGTGCCTCGTGAGCGTCTGGCGCTGATTCGTAATGGCTACGAAGAGGAGAGCTTTGCTGAAATTGCCGGGACCGAGCAGCCCCCTGCGCGTGATAAACAACAGGTTGTGCTTTTGCATGCCGGCGTTCTCTATCCGTCTCCGGATCGGCATCCCGGAGCATTCTTCCTGGCGCTAAAGGCGCTGCGGCAGGCAGGGACAATTTCTCCATCGAACCTAAAGGTAATTTTGCGGGCTAGTCATTACCAAGAGGTCTACCGCACGCTTGTGCACCAATATGCTTTGGAAGACATGGTTTTCCTGGAACCGGCGATCACCTACCGCCAAGCATTAAACGAGATGCTCAAGGTTGATGGCTTACTGGTTTTTCAGGGCCATGACTCCAATCCCGCGATTCCCGCGAAGCTCTACGAATATTTTCGCGCTCGTCGCCCAATTTTCGCGTTGGTTGATTCCGAGGGCGATACCGCGGCGGAGCTTCGAGCGGCAAGAGTCGGCAGAATCGTACCGCTCGACAACAGCGAGGAAATCGCTGCGGGCCTCTTGGCTTTTCTGTCCGAAGTGCGAACCGGCAGATATCGCATATTGGCAGATGACCAGCTTCGGCAACATTCGCGAGAGACCAAAACAAGGGAACTTGCGGAATTGTTACATGAGAGTTTCGCTTAAAGCGTCGATGCCCTATCCGTCTCAGCTCACGTGGAGGATTCATGTGCGGAATATATGGCTTCGTTGAGCTGAATTCTCGCCGCGATCTCAATTCAAGCGCAGAAATGCTGGAAAGAATGGGGAATGTGGTCCTCCACAGGGGGCCTGACGATGCAGGAGGCCATATCGAGAACGGCGTCGCCCTGGGAATGCGCCGTTTGAGCATCATTGATCTCTCTGGCGGCCATCAGCCTATCTCCAACGAAAACGGAACGATCTGGGTGGTGTGCAACGGCGAAATTTACAATTTTCAGGAAATCCGGAGAGAACTGGAGAAAAAGGGGCACATCTTTGGTTGCAATTCCGACGTCGAATCGATCGTTCATCTTTATGAGGAAGAGGGGCTTGATTTCGTTAAGAAGCTTCGCGGAATGTTTGGAATTGCGCTTTGGGATCGTAACCGCTCGAGGTTGGTGCTTGCGCGGGATCGGTTAGGAAAGAAGCCTCTTTACGTGTGGCGTGGCCCGGATCGGGTCACCTTTGGCTCCGAGATCAAAAGCATCCTCGAGGTCGAAGATCTTCCGCGCCGCGTAAACCCGGCCGCTCTCCGCGAATTCGTGAGTCTCGGCTATGTGCCGGGGCCTTTGACCTTGTTCGAAGGCATTGAAAAGCTGATGCCGGCGACCCTCATGGTGATTGAGAAAGGGAAGATCAGAACTCGGGAGTATTGGAACCCTCGTTTCGACCAAACGGAGAACCTGCCGGAAAAAGAGTGGGCGGATCGCATTCGGGAAAAACTATTGGAATCCGTTCGTCTCAGGCTTGTCAGCGATGTTCCCTTGGGAGCTTTCCTGAGCGGAGGAATTGATTCCAGCGCGATTGTCGCGGCAATGGCGCAACTGACCAGCACTCCGGTGAAGACCTACTCGATCGGTTACGGCGGCGCAGACAAGTTCTATAACGAATTGCCTTACGCCGGGATCGTGGCCCGCAAATTTAAGACCGATCATCACGAGATTGTCGTTAAGCCGGAAGTCAGCGAACTGCTGCCCAAGCTTGTCTGGCACCTCGACGAGCCAATCGCCGACTCCGCGGTTATAACCACCTATCTCGTTGCTCGTCTCGCTCGTGAAAGTGTCACGGTCATTTTGTCGGGTGTAGGCGGCGATGAATTGTTTGGCGGTTATCGGCGGTATTTAGGCACTTCCTTGATGCGTTATTACCGCTGGCTTCCGGGTCCGCTTCGCACAAGAGTCCTCCCGGGCATTTTCGGTTCATTGCCTCAGGATCGCCATTCCGCAGTCAAGAATACGATCCGATACGCGAGCGCATTCGTGAATTCGGCGCAACTGGATCCGGTCGAGCGGTATATGCGTTATATGGCGCTTCTTTCTCCCGGGGTTCGATCGGATCTTCTCAACGAAGAAAACGCCCAGGGATACGGCGAAGTGTCCCCAATCGCGAAGACGTATTTCGAGCGCTGCGGTGATGTCGAAGAGCTGAATCGCATCATCTACGCCGATATAAAAACTTCGCTGGTGGATGACCTCCTGCTCCTTTCGGATAAAGCCACCATGGCGGCTTCCATTGAGTGCCGTGCACCCTTCATGGATCACGAACTTGTCGAACTAACCGCAAAGATGCCTGCTCGGCTCAAAGTGCGCGGCTTGACAATGAAATATATTTTGAAAAAAGCGCTCGAGCCCTGGTTGCCTGCGGAAATTCTGTACCGCAAGAAGCGCGGCTTTGGTGCGCCCATCGGAGCTTGGCTGCGCAAGGATCTCAGCTTCCTCACGCGGGAATTGCTCTCCGAAACACAAGTGCGAAAACGCGGTTATTTCAACTGGCGCGTGGTTCGGGAATTGATCACCAATCATGAACAGCAGCGGGGAGATGGAACAGAATCGCTGCTGGCTTTGATCACTTTCGAACTTTGGGCCCGCATGTTTTTGGATAGCAACGACTGGAGGAGCGTTCAGGAATCGGCGAGCATGCCGGCCCGCGTGTCTTAGCCGAGCACGGCTGCATTTTACTATCGGGCATCCAGCCGCAGCAGAAAGGCATTTTGGGTCGCGCTATTCACCAACGCAAATACCCCCAGACTAGGAAAGTACCGAAAGCGCCCGAAGGTTCCGTTTTTCTGGGCTGGCCCTGGGCCGCCCGGGTATGTAAGCTTCGAGCAGGATCTCGTGCTTGGGTTGAAAAGATAAACTGCATCGCCGCCGGTCCAGCCGACAACGCTCTTACGCACCGGATTATAAGCGAGTCCCGGATAAATCGCGTTTTGCAGCTCCTCACAGCCATGAACCACGGAGTTCCAATCTGTAATTTGATATTTGCTTCCTTTTTCGATGTTCGCAACCAGAATGCCCCCTCCCGCCGCGGAGGTGCCCCCAAAGAGAATGTAGAGCCGTCGCACCGGATCGACCACCGCCGACATGTGATAATCCATCGTTCGTTTGCTCAGCCTGGCCCAAACATGGCGGGCGCTGTCATACGAATAAAGACCGCCGGGATCGGTGGCAAAGACAAGGTTCGTGTTGGGATCATAGTCTGCCGTGTTGCCAAACGCCCAACTCGGCGATTCAGTTCCAGGGGATGTACCTGTGTACGACTCGCGCGCCCATTGCAGCGTCGCAAGATCGTTCGTCCAGGCGTCAAAACTCGTGTTTGCCCCGGAGCCGCACGCAAGCGAGCCGTTGAACGCGAACATCTTATCCACATTCGTCAGATAGGCCATTCCATTATAGGTATGGCGGGAAGCTGGCGTGCCGTCTGGATTCGCGGGTAAACAATTGCCGGACGAATCTGGAAGGCTGGGGTCGTTCAAACGGGTCATTTTGAGACTGTTCAGATCCAGCGCATATAACTCGTTTCCGCTGTAATCCACGTGGCCGCCGCCCCAAATGATCATGCGGTTTCGCTTCGTATCGGCGATCGCTCCGCTCCATGCGGCGATGACATTTTCACAGTTGCCAAGGTGATATTCATTTACGTGCGGACATTGCGTTTTCAGCTGTGTGTTGGGAATTTCGTGCCAACCCGAAGCCGTAGGGATGGAAATTCTCATAACCGACGGCCGCTGTGTGTCTTGAATTCTGGATACACGCGGCATGCGGGTGAATATCGCTCCGAAAACAAATATCGCTATAAGCCCGAAATGTGTACGCATTCAAGCCGCCGCCGAAGTTAGTTCCGCTCTACTCTCGTCATTGAGTTCGTCGCGTGAGAACATGACAGCTACGCATAAGCAACTATCGCAGAGTTCCTGAACAAGGTAGCTTGGTGAAAGTGCTCTCGCAGATTCGCGACTCTCTTCGCAGGAAACTGATCGTTGCTGATTCCCTGGAAAAGGCAGACCTGATCTTCGTCTTGGCCGGACATACTAGCCGGAAAGTGTATGCTGTCCGATTATTTCGCGATGCCTGGGCGCCACAACTCCTGGTAAGCACCAGCGATCCGCCTTATATCGCACGCCTTCTTGAGAGAGAACTCGCTCTGAGGAACCCTGAGTCCGAACCGTGGGCGAGCATTCACAAAACTGCAACTCTCGCCGCACGCCCGGAAGACTTTGTCTTCGCGAGCCTCGACGCCAAAGCATGGGCGATCGAAAAACTTCCATACATGCGGCTGGGCACGTTGCGCGAAATAGTTTCACTTGGAGCTTGGCTGCGCCGCCGGCCATTGATTCGTTCCGTGCTGATTGTAAGCCTGGGCATGCATCTGAAACGCGTTCGACTCTGCTGCCAACGGCTGCTCCCGCCAGACCGAAAGCTCAGGTTCATTGCGGTCCCGGAACACCTGGCCGATCTGCGGTCGCGAACCGAAACAGCCCGGCGGGCCGGACTCAATTCGGTCTTGCTGGAATGCGTCAAAGTGGCTCTTTACTCGGTCTTGCTTGCATTCTGGCCAAGCGAACGCATGCCTGGAACAAAAAACCAACCAGGCAAAGCGAGTCACGATTTCTGACGGTATTCAAGGCACTGCTCAGTCAGAAATGCCTCCATTTCCGCCGCTACCTCATTCCAGGTGCGCGACCGGGCATAGTTCACGATCGTTTGACGATTCCATTTGTGCGCGATCGCCGCTTCAATGCCCTTTCGCAGTTCAGCAACAGTCGGTTCTACCAGAATTCCATACTCGCAGGAAGTGATCACTTCCGGAACCCCGCCTACCCGGCTTGCAACTACAGGCGTTCCGCAGGCCAGCGACTCGAGCAAAACGTTGGGCCACCCTTCTCGCGAACTGGGCAGGCAACTTAGATCTGCCGCGTTGTACCACAGGTTCAATTCCTCGTTACGCTTTCCACCCGCCAGAAACACGCGATTTTTCATGCCTGACTTTGTGATGAGTGACTCGAGATCCACTTGCAACGGCCCTTCGCCAAGGATGTATAAGCGCAGATCGGTATGGACGGAGGAAATCTCAGCAAGAGCCGAGATCAACAATGCATGCCCTTTGTGCTCAGTAAGCGATCCCACAGCCACAATCACAAAGCCTTCGGGCTGCAGACCCAGTTGTCTTCTTGCCTCCTGCCGGTCGATGGGGTGAAATCGATCGATATCCACCCCGTTCCCAATCACCCGAACCTTATGTTCAGGGATCCCGAGGGCTACAATTCGCTCCTTCAGTGCTTGGCTCACCGCAATCACTCCGGCGGACTGCGCTAAGGCCCACCGGATAAACGGGCGGATCAAGCGAAAGTTCGGGTAAACGTTGATGTCAGTCCCTCGAGCGGAACAGAAAACAGGAACCCCCAGAATTTTTCCGGCCAGGACCGCAGCAAATCCGTCCGGGAATATCCAGTGTGAATCAATGCAATCGAAGTTTCGCTGCCGGTACAACTGAGCAATTTTCCGATAGCAGCCCGCAAAAAGAAGAAATCCGTGCAGCGGCATTGCAATTTTGGGTACGAGCAAATAGCGTGGATGTTCTGCTGTAAGCCCGCCGATTGTCTCACGCCGCGGAATGCGTTTGTATTTCTCCCTGCTGGCCGAGGGAAACCACCGCGGGATGTAGGGAATGGGTGAGACGACGCGAACCTCTGCTCCAGGTCGCTTCGCAAAGTGAACGATCCGCTGATAGACAAAGATTCCCCAAAACGGCTGCTGTGAATTGGGAAACAGGTGCCCGAAAGTCAAGATTTTCATTCAAATCGGCCCAATTCTCGCGGCGTGCTGCTCAAAACTTCCCAATTTGGCGCGAAAATTGATGGCAGCAAGAGCTAAATCAAGTGCGACCACCAGCGCACCATGATGCGACGCGTGGTCTTTGTAGTGCTGATCGAGCATTCTAGTTACGTTCGGGATATCAAGTACGCCCGAGTTCTTTGCCTCAGTCGATAGCAAAGTGTCATGGGTAAAATCGCGAAGCGATTCTCGCAGCCAAACCTTCGGCTTGCGGTGTTCGTGCAAACCGGTGACTCCCAGCCCTCGCAGCACTCGGCCGGAAAAACCCGTATCCCAGCCGGAACGCTCCGTGTAGCCGTCAACGGCTGTCAACAGCCCCCGCACCGCTCCAGGAAATGACACGCCGCCTTTAGCCCGCCAGCCCCAATTGATGGGATACGAGGCGGCAAAACCGCCGGAGCGATGAATCAGACGCCGCTGGAAAGAATAAAGCTCGGGTTCGCCGAGAAACCGATGATGGAGATCGTTCAATCTCAGGCGCAGCTTGGATACCCGGGCATCCGCTTCTTCCCGGCGAGGCTGGCGATAGCAGAGGCCAATCAGTTCCCGGCTGGCATACGGACTTTGCTGAATGGCGAAGGATTGCCCGACCATGTAGTTGGCCAATTGCGTGAAGGTGAATTCCTCTTGAAAAAGAAACTCGTGCGATCCGAGAGCGCATCCTCGGTCGCGATTGTCCCATGCAAACGCGGGACGCGCAGCGATTCGCTTTCGTAGTTCGGGCTCCAGAACTGCCGGATCGGCCGACCGCATCGAGACGCGTTCGACTCCTTTTCGGCCAAGCTGGTTGCCCATATTGCCTGACACTCTCCCTGAATAAGCCCGCGGCAACTTCTTATACAGATAGACCTGATGTGCCTGGCCCAGGCTGGCGAGGCCACAGGAAAGTCGCGAGGCAGCAATGGTGTAATCTGCCAAGTTCCGCCTGAACTCTGCGTCGAGCGGAATTATTTCGTGCGGTACTCCATAGTGCTTGCACAACGTGCGTGCTGTCTTCGCGTCAAGCGACGGCATTTCGCCGCTCAGCGTGTAGGCAGGGATTGGCCGCTTCATGCCGATCAGGGCGGTGAAAATCGTCCGGGTGTCGAGACCCGCGGTGAGCGAAAGAAAGCTGTTGCTCAATTCCATCCGTCGCAACACGCGCAGGAACGCCTCGATTTGGAGCTCGGTGTACTCATTCCAATCCGGCATCGGCTCTGCCGCGTGAAATTTCCAGGCGAATTTCAGTTGCGTGCCGTTAGAAGTAATGTCGAGCGACGTTCCGGCCGGCACAAGTTGAAGATTCTGAAACAGGGTCCGCTGTCCGATTACGAAACCATATGAACAGAGGTCCAGAATAGCTTCCGGCTCAAATTGCAGCCCTCTGGAGACCAACGACACCAGGCAGAACGGATCAGACGTTAGAATCCGCTGCTGTTCATCTTCATATTGAAAAAGCGGCGGAAGACCGATGATGCTCGACAAAGCATGGACCCTTCTCGCATTCAGATCCGGCTTTATGAGCGTTGCATTCGCCATAGGAATGCCACTTTCCCCGGGAACCAAATCAGCGGAATCGCCTAAACAGAGCAGGGGAGAGCCAGTTGCTGTGGCTCGGCCCCCAGCTGTGGGCCGGTCTCCAATATAGCCAAGGAACATCCGTCGATCTTCGCTCAGCAGCGTGTCACCTGCACTGTCTGTACCGAATGCCTGGCGGAGATCAGCCTCCGGTCGGTCCCACGGTGTCTTGCGGAAACCCACAAAGAAAGACTTGCACTGGATTGGCTGATCGGGAGCTGAGGTCATTTCAAATGCAGCGCACCGGACTGTTTCGATTGGATCCGCCTCGGATCAGCGCAACTCTCGGACGCAACTTCGAACAGAATTGCAGGAGCGGGATATAGATTATAAGGTCCGAGTAGCCAGACTCCTAACCAGCCGGGCTCGGATACGTTTTTGTCACAAAATGGAGCGCTGCTCATTGCGGGCCGTAGCGGCAACTTATTCGGGCGTAGGTCCATTGGGAGCAGGAATCGATTTCGTGGAAAGAATAAAGGAATCGTACCAGGTTGCCGTATCAGGATTGTTGCTGCCGCTCGCGCGGCTGTCGTAGTTCGTAAACTCAATCGTGTGAAAAGTATCCTGAGGTGAGCTGTTTTGATCGAACTTCATGTTTGTCATATTAATGTATTCGATCAGTTGCTTACCTTCGTATGCCACCCAGCATCTGGTTGTACTGTTACTCTTGCCGAAATCACCAACGTGAACGTGACAGTAGAACGTCATCCAGTTATTCGGCTGATAAGCCGCGCAATTCGGAAGGGATTGTTTCGGAGTCTTATTCCTATAGCAGTTGTAACTCGTATCGGACCAATTTGCGCCCTGCTCATATAAGAAATCGGTTGGTCGATCCAGTCGCGAATCCTGCAGCGCATCGTTGTTATCGCCAGTCGGCCCTATCACGAATCCAATGGCGCCGCAGTCGGTATTGCCCTGAGGATAACCTCGATATGACTGATTATTGAGCATAATCTCCAGTGAGGAACACGGGCCGCCACTCTGGTAAATCATGATCTGCTTCCAACCTTCGCCTCCGAAGTTTTGAGCAAGATATTTGGAATCCCAGCGTTGCCGAAACTGAAAATAAAAATCCGAGTTTTGCCCAAAGCCTCTGGGGAATGGCAACACGATCCCGCCGCTCATTTCTTGGGCGCAGCTATTGCTGCCACATTTCGTATCCGCGGGCACGAAAAACTTGGCTGCACCTCCGCCTTCGGCGCCGGGAACTGTTGAATCAAAGGAAATGGAGCCGCCTTTGACATTGGTGGGCACCGTCGCATACCGGCTCACCTCTGAGGCGCTGTCGAAGCCAAAGCAGAGGATTACACCCGGCGTTGCACAGCGCATTTCGTACGGGACCGTTTCATTGTCGTTCGAACGAACGGAAGCCGCCTCACCAGCCGTTAATATGCCGGCTAGGCTCAAAAAGGTAGCGCCTAGAAGCAGTGCACTCGAGGTCCAACGCTTCATTGACCTCACGCCCAAATCGCCCTGTCGTGCTGAAACAAGTTGCCGTCAGAATTTCTCATCGCGTTCCAACAAACTGATATTTTGCCATGTCTGAATCAGCACATGAGCCACAAATTTCTACCTGTTTTCATGATTGCAGGCAACCGCCCGCCCCGGATTAACGGATGGCAGAAGAGGCGGAAATATTGCACATGCGCCTGACAGCTGGCTTTTAAAGCGCGTAAGCGCCAACCACTGCAATCGAGTGATTGGCGCCTGCGCCGAGTGCGTCGGTTAGCGCTTATTGGTTGTCTGGCGCCGGTCCCCACGGTGGCAGAATGGGCTGTGTGGAGAGGATGAAGTTGGCATATCGTTTACTGGCCGCTGGCGCGGTCACGCTCCCTTGGGAAGTGTCGTAGGGCGTGAATTCAATCGTCGCCCATTTGTCGGAGTGGTTCAGGTTGTACGCCATATTGTAATTCTGCATGTTGATGTACTGTTTCATGGCTTGCCCCGGCAGCGAAAACCAGCACTTCGTGGTCAGACTGCCGCCACCGCCAGGGCCGTTTGTTGCGCCCCACGTGCCCGTGTGCTGATGACAATAGAATGTCATCCACACCCCTGCCTTCCACATCGCGCAACCGTTCGTCAGATTCGTCAGATTTCCATAGCAGTTGTAGCTCGTATCCCCTGATGCTCCGGCTGCATTATTCGGCAGATTCTTGCCCTGTTCATAGAGGTTGTCGCCAGCCGGGATGTTGGAGGAACTCAGTAGGCAGGCGTTATTCCCGCTGTGCTGTATGCAGAGCTGGTAGGATCCGCAATCGGTGTTGATTTGCGGATAACCGCGCCCGTACTGATCCACGTGCATTAACTCGATCGA